>Ga0315280_10000022_pt1 | contig 297631 bp, 299 predicted proteins | sample YL17G06_40_MG_FD_203697 | JGI IMG/M metagenome (GOLD analysis project Ga0315280, IMG submission 203697) | Sediment microbial communities from Yellowstone Lake, YNP, Wyoming, USA - YL17G06_40 | ecosystem: Environmental > Aquatic > Freshwater > Lake > Sediment | place: USA: Wyoming | collected... | reverse complement strand
ACACCTGAGAACGCCCTATCGGGCGTTCCAGGACAAGATGAGAGAAAAGAAGAAAAGCGGGTGTTGAGATGACGTTATTAAAAAATCAGAAGGAAGTTAATTCAGGATACCACAAACATAAAATATTTGTATAACATTTATATATAACTACTATATACCTTTTAAGCCTAAGTTAATGACCCAAACCTTTCCGGTTGGCCTATGAGAGCATGTCATCGCACTATCTGTGAGTGGGCCTTTTTCAGATTTGGGCCACAAAATGGATGTGGAGGTTCAAAAAAAGCAAAACACCTTTAGGGGTGACTTGCGCTCTCTTGAATCTGACGATTGACGTGTGTTGGTGAATTTTGATTCACCCGCTAATTCAATAATATGATAATAGTGTGCACGATTCCGGTTGATCCTGCCGGAGGTCACTGCTATTGGGATTCGACTAAGCCATGCGAGTCGCGAGGGTTCGGCCCTCGGCTGACGGCTCAGTAACACGCGGATAATCTGCCCTTAGGTGGAGGATAACCTCGGGAAACTGAGAATAAGACTCCATAGATCTAGGAGGCTGGAATGCACTTAGATCAAAAACTTCGGTGCCTAAGGATGAGTCTGCGGACTATCAGGTAGTAGTCAGGGTAATGACCTGACCAGCCTATGACGGATACGGGTTGTGAGAGCAATAACCCGGAGATGATATCTGAGACACGATATCAGGCCCTACGGGGCGCAGCAGGCGCGAAAACTTCACACTGTGCGAAAGCACGATGAGGGAATCCCAAGTGCTGGCTCGTAAGAGTCAGCTGTTTTTCTGTCTAGAAAACAGAGAGAGTAAGAGCTGGGTAAGACGGGTGCCAGCCGCCGCGGTAATACCTGCAGCTCAAGTGGTGGCCGCTATTATTGGGCCTAAAACGTTCGTAGCCGGTCTAGTAAATGCCTGGGTAAATCGTACGGCTTAACCGTACGAATTCCGGGTAGACTGCTGGACTTGGGACTGGGAGAGGCTAGAGGTACTCCTGGGGTAGAGGTGAAATTCTGTAATCCTAGGGGGACGACCAGTGGCGAAGGCGTCTAGCTAGAACAGGTCTGACGGTGAGGAACGAAGCCCTGGGGCGCAAACGGGATTAGATACCCCGGTAGTCCAGGGTGTAAACGCTGCTTGCTTGATGTTAGTCGGGCTCCGAGCCCGATTAGTGTCGGAGAGAAGTTGTTAAGCAAGCTGCCTGGGGAGTACGGCCGCAAGACTGAAACTTAAAGGAATTGGCGGGGGAGCACCGCAACGGGTGGAGCGTGCGGTTTAATTGGATTCAACGCCGGAAAACTCACCGGAGGCGACGGTCACATGAAGGCCAGGCTGACGACCTTGCCTGATTCTCCGAGAGGTGGTGCATGGCCGCCGTCAGTTCGTACCGTAGGGCGTTCTGTTAAGTCAGACAACGAACGAGACCCTCATCTTTAGTTGCAACTGGTAAGTCCGCTTATCAGGCACACTAGAGAAACCGCTGGTGATAAATCAGAGGAAGGTGAGGGCAACGGTAGGTCAGTATGCCCTGAATCCTCCGGGCTACACGCGCGCTACAAAGGCTAGGACAATGGGTCCCGACACCGAAAGGTGAAGGTAATCTCGAAACCTAGTCATAGTTCGGATTGAGGGTTGTAACTCACCCTCATGAAGGTGGAATCCGTAGTAATCGCGGATCAACATTCCGCGGTGAATATGCCCCTGCTCCTTGCACACACCGCCCGTCAAGCCATGCGAATTGGGTCTAAGTGAGGTTGTGGTTTTTGCTACATTCAAACTTAGGCTTAGTGAGCGGGGCTAAGTCGTAACAAGGTATCCGTAGGGGAACCTGCGGATGGATCACCTCCTAAGAAATAAAAACGGGTGAATCAAACACTAAAAACATACGTTGATCAAAAAATATATTAATCTCTATCGGCTCACCGTCCGATACTTTAATTGGATAAGAGTTGGGCCGGTAGATCAGCGGAAGATCGCCTGCTTTGCAAGCAGGAGGCCATGGGTTCAAATCCCATCCGGTCCATTCCGATTTTCCAATTCATAAAAATTCATAGAGACGCCACCTAGTTTGGTACACAAATTAGATGGTAAGGACGTAGACTGACATCTTCGCAATATTCAGTCAATGATCGTCCCATTGCGAATAACATGCAATGGATTGCATACGCAACCTGGACGTAAATTGAGCCAGTGCTACGCCATTTGGTGGATTGCTTGGTTCGAGTGCTGAAGAAGGTCGTGCCAAGCCGCGATATTACTCCGTGTAGGCGCAAGGAGCCTTTGATGCGGAGATTACCTAATGGGACATCCTACCGCTTCGGCGGTATTCACATTAGTGAAAAGGAACCTGCCGAATTGAAACATCTTAGTAGGCAGAGGAAAAGAAATCAACCGAGATTGGGTTAATAAAGGCGATCGAAAACCCAACAGGGCAAACCGAATCCTCATACGACGAGTATGGGGAGATGTGGAGTTCGGACTCATTTACTTCCTAACTGGCTAACTCGAAGTCCCCTGGAACGGGGCGCCGCAGAGGGTGATAGCCCTGTAGAGGTAAACCAGTGGAAGATTTTTGGGTATCCAGAGTAACGTGCGTCGGATATCGCGCGTGAATTTGGGAGGCATAAACTTCCAACCCTAAATACAACTCGAGACCGATAGCGCAATAGTAGCGTGAGTGAAAGTTGCAAAGTACCCCTCGCGGGAGGTGCAAAGAGCATGAAATCAAATGGTTACAGACTTATAAGGCATGAAAGCGACGAAACTACCTTCGGTAGTGGAGCAGTGTCTTATTATTCGTTCTGAATAACAAGCCAGGGAGTTCTTGGTAATGGCGAGGTTAAGGGTGAAGAACCCGTAATCATAGCGAAAGCAAATGTCCGCAGGCAACAAGGGACTAGGTGTGCTCGCCTGTAGTCATTACTTAGAGACCCGAAGCCAATCGATCTATGCGTGGCCAGGTTGAAGCCCTGTGAAAACGGGGTGGAGGACCGAACCGGTTCTGATGTGCAAATCGTTCGGATGAGCTGCGTATAGGGGCAAAAGACCAATCTAGACTGGAAATAGCTGGTTCCCCCCGAGACTACTCGCAGGTAGATCTCTGAGGAGATGGATTGTGCGGTAGAGCACTAATTGGGTGTTTAGGGGAAGAAATTCCTCGGCACCTTGTTAAACTCCAAATGTGCAATCATCGTAGATTCAGGGTAGTGAGGGCATCTGGGGTAAGCTTGATGTCCGAAAGGGAAACAACCCCGCCTTGTGTTAAGGTCCCTAAGTATCAACTAAGTGTCATAGAACGAAGAGTGTTTATGACCTCAGACAACCAGGAGGTTGGCTTAGAAGCAGCCATCCTTTAAAGAAAGCGTAACAGCTCACTGGTCGAGGTTATATGCCTCTAAAATGGACGGGGCTAAGTTGATCACCGATACATAAGCACTCCCAAAAGGAGATTGAGTAGGGGGGCGTCGTGCGTGGGTAGAAGTTTGGCCGTGAGGTCAAGTGGACCGCGTTCGAACGAGAATCCTGGCAAAAGTAGCAGCATAGTAGAGTGAGAATCTCTACCACCGAAAGGGCTAGGTTTCCTCGACGATGTTCATCAGTCGAGGGTTAGTCGGTCCTAAGGCAACTCTTAATCGAAGTTGTCGAATGGGAAACAGGTTAATATTCCTGTACTCTACAAACATTTGCTCAAATTTTGACGCATTCGGGTAGACCTTGAAGGCTTGTCTGCCTTTTCAAGCGTATTAAGTTGAGGGAGTACCGTAATGGTGAGAACTTGACCAAAGCGTTACGAATCTATCGTTTTAGATGAATTTGGTTTATCCCAAGTGCCCGTGAAAAGATATTTGAGATGTAGTTTGTGGATCCGTACCGAGATCTGACACAGGTGCCCCTAGCCGAGAAGGCTAAGGTGTGTCGGCTTAATCCAGGCGAGGGAACTCGGCAAATTGGCCCCGTACCTTTGGTATAAGGGGTGCCTGCTTTGTAGAAAGCAGGTCTCAGTAACAAGGGCGCTCCGACTGTTTAATAAAAACACAGGTGACCGCAAGTCCGAAAGGATGTGTATGGTCGCCGAATCCTGCCCAGTGGCGGTATCTGAATACCTATTTCAATGGGGCGAAGGACCGCTAAACGGCGGGGGTAACCATGACCCTCTTAAGGTGACTTTCCGTTGCCTTAACAAAATTTGGCTATATGCTGGAACGTCCGTGTATCTTATACTACTATAATGATAAGGTTTATTTATACCTTAAAATTATAGTGACAATGTGATAAGTGCGGATAATCAGCAGGAAAGGCTAGATCCTGAGTGGATTGTTGGGTTCGTTGATGGAGAAGGATGTTTCCATGTAGGGATTAATAAACAACCAAAAATGACGGTTGGATGGCAAGTCCTACCTGAGTTTCGCGTTGTCCAACATAAGCGAGATATTGCTGTGTTGCATAAAATACGTGATGCTCTAGGAATTGGAAAAGTCGTCAGGAATCATGGAGATCGTTTCGAAGTCAGAGTTCGGGGTTTGAAGGAATTGAGGAAATTAATAGATTTCTTCGACACACACAAACTTCAAACAACGAAAAAACAAAATTTTGAAACGTTCTCAAAGATTATTTCTCTCATGGAACAAAACACGCATTTAACCCCAAGAGGGTTACATAAAATTGCGTTGTTGGCAAGCTCCATGAACAACCATGTACCTTCCAAATATCTAGAATCCTCAGAGACTATACGCCGAACTCTTCGATAAATCGAAGTGAAGAGATAGTCCGACCCCCATGGCGACATGGGGAGACTGCTAGAAATAGCAGTCCGCCTCTCAAACGAGAGGTCATTTAAAGTAACAGATGTGAGCGTAATACCTTGCCGCTTAATTGGCGGCTTGCATGAGTGGCTTAACGAGGGCGCTACTGTCCCCGCTTGGAGACCGGTGAAATTGACTTACTGGCGTGCAGTCCAGTACCTTCTAGAAGGGAGCGAAGACCCCGTGGAGCTTTACTACAGCCTGTCGTTGTGATACGGTGATGAATGTACAGTGTAGGTGGGAGCCATCGAAGCCTCGACGCTAGTTGAGGTGGAGGCGACAATGAAACACCACCCTTTTTTCGCCGTATTGCTAACTAGAAATTAGGACACCGATAGGTGGGTAGTTTGGGTGGGGCGCCACGCGCTCGAAAAGATATCAAGCGCGCCCAATGGTCACCTCAAGGAGGTCAGAAATCTCCTGTAGAATGCAAGGGTAAAAGGTGGCTTTACACGGATTGGATCAATAACAATCCGCGTTGCGAAAGCAGGGCCTAGCGAACCAATCTGCCTCTTTTATGGGGGCGATTGATAACAGAAAAGTTACCCCGGGGATAACTGAGTTGTCTTCAGCAAGAGTCCATATCGACCTGAAGGCTTGCTACTTCGACGTCGTCTCTCTGCATCCTGGCGGTGCAGCAGCTGCCAAGGGTGGGGTTGTTCGCCCATTAAAGCGGATCGTGAGATGGGTTTATACCGTCGTGAGACAGGTATGTTGCTAACTTCTAGAAGCGTTGATGTTTGAAGGGAAAGACCCTTTAGTACGAGAGGAACAGGGGTCTGTAGCCACTAGTTTACCAGTTGTCCGACAGGGCACTGCTGGGCAGCCACGCTGCAAGGGATAAATGCTGAAAGCATCTAAGCATGAAACCCACCCTGAGACGAGACATCATAGAACTCGAATAGAAGATTCGTTTGATAGGGCTAGGGTGTACGCATGAAGCTTAGGCGACATGTTCAGCCCGTAGCTACTAATCGTTCATACATACTGGCTCAATCGTTAAACAGGTTGCGTATAAAAATCACAAAATTTAGGGTAACGATGGTTTGACGGTCAAAGCGGTGGGGAAACACCCGGTCTCATTCCGAACCCGGCAGTTAAGCTCACCTGCGTAATCCTCTGTACCATGGCGCGCGAGCCCATGGGAAGATTACCCTCTTAAGAGGGCTTGGACCTTTGGACTAGGTGGAGAGCCTTGATTGGATCCTTCGGGAACCTTTTGAGGTAAGCTCCACTGCCTGAAATCCAAGGGTTCACGGTACGCTGTCAAGCCATCCTTACATTTATTTTTCTTTTTGCATCGTAAAAAATGATTAGAGTATAGACTGCCAAATTCTCTGTTATTTCACCAGAAAAACTAAAAAAATCGTTGTTGCAGGATTTTTGGACTATAAAACTTATATACCCTTAAACAGAATATGGGCCTTGGAAATAATATAAGCTTGATGAAATCGAGCTTGTGGGAAGAGGTGAATTGTTGCGTCGTCGGTGACAATACTATTGCCTTTTAATATCAACAGGCGAGGGAGGATGAAAGTATGAAGAAAAGAGCGTTGTCAACAATTTTTTTGATTTTGTTGTGTGTAGTCGTTGCTAGCCCAAGCTTTACAGCATTGGTTGCTCAGCCAAAGGCGACTATGCAACAAACTACAGTACAGAAAGTTGTGATGTCCACTAACACTATCTCTGTTGATGGTACTGTTTACGGTCTTCCGCTCGATGGTACAGGACCTGTTCCAGTTGAGGGTGCTAACGTTGTAATAATCGGTGGAAAAATTATTGGTGGTATAACTTTTGCGTTTCAGAAGAGCACTCCTACAAATGCAAATGGTTACTATTCGTTTTCCGATATTCCTATAGGACTTTACTTAGTAGTTGCTCGAAAACCTGGTGAATATCTCCCAGGATTCAGATTTGTTAGATTGACTCCATCACAGCCAGTTAAACATAATCAGGATATCAACATGATTCGCATAGGTGGAGGTAACGGCAGTCAGGACATGAGTCAGTATATGAATACGATATCAGCGGATGAACAGATTTTATTACAACAGTATATGAATACACTGCCAGTCAATGAGCAAATTCTAATGCAACAGTATGTAAGTATAATATCAGCTAATGGACAAATTTTAATGCAAGATTAAAATCTGAACGACTAGCTAAATCAAAACTAAAATAACTCTTTTTTTCTTTATATTTTATTGAAAAATTATGACCTTATAGGATGTTTGGACTATAAAACTTATATATTGCTCGCTTCCATATAGTTATATCTTGCGATGTCAAGAGAAGAGGTGATATTATACGCTAATACCACTTCGCTGGTGTTGGCGAATGCAAAAATATAAGTAGTTAACGCCTGTTAAATATTTTGGGGGTTGAATAGATGGAAAAAAACAAAATTTTTAAAATAGCTGCTATAGGAATATTATTTATTCTTTTGTTTAATGCCAAAAAAAATTCATGCATATGGCATAAAAACGTAACAAATTATAAATATAGTTAGTTACTAAATATATAATGTGGAAGAGGTGAATTGTAGATGAAAAAGTTATTGGTAGCAATTATAGTAGGAATGATATGTATTGGCATGTCAGGGATTGCAACTTCTTTAGCAATAATTCCAAAACAAAAAGAAATAGAAGTTAGTTCAGCAGTTTTAAAAACTGTGGAAAAAACGACTACTACAGGTGCAATGGAAAATTTGAAAAGGTCAGTTTATAAGTATTTGAACATGGATGAAAACATCTATGGCACCGAGCAGCAGGTTCAAAGTTCTATCATTATGCCATGGATTATCCAAACCAGTGATATCTTTGAGTGGTGGGTGAGATTGATTTACAATGGTGAAACCTTCGAAAAACAACTAGATGTTTCCATAACTGACTTTCAACAAAAATTTCTCAAACATCCCTATTACACCGAAGATGTCTTTTTTAACGTTGACAACGATCCAGAGGATGATATAAAGGTATCATTCGGATTTTATTGGGAGACAATTCTAAATACCAAAACTAACGTGGAATACAAATCACTTGAAGACATGGTTCGAGTGAGGCAGATAAATAATGGCCCTTCAGACCTCTATGCAGGGCTTGAAGTATGGTCTGAAATACATGTCAATTGGGGACTTGTGAATCAGATTAGTATAAGTGATCAAATATCATCTCAGAGCAGTCAGATGCCAGGTTCGCAACAAACAATTCCACAGACAATCAAATCATGCTCATTATTTACTCAATTAATTAAACAAATAGTAAGACAGAGAACAAATATTGGGTTCAGTCCGCTACAGAACCCAATGGGTGATACACTTGTTAATTCTCAGAGAAATAATGTTCAGAGTCAACCAGTGCAAAATCCAGAACCATTGCCAGCTGACAACGATTATTTCGCCGTAGGTGTCGGTTATCGCACTGTGCCTGGCGATAGGATACCTCAATATGTCGAAAAAAGATTTGCCTTTGCGAAAGACAACCTCTTCAGCCCTGTCATATTCCAGCAAGTAATGAAAACTGAGCCCAGTGGAGTAAATCCTCTGGAGTTATTATACGGCTTCCGATCATACGATGGTAGTACTAATGAACTCAAATATGATATCGCATTTTCAGTTGGGTTCAGTCCTTTTGTCACGTTGACTACTCAATTTATCCCACTGGGTAGGTACATCTATTATCATTTTGACACGGGAAGTCAATATAATAGTGAAATAAAAATCACGTATTCATCTGACATACATGTAGGCAGTGGAAATGGTACAAGTCTTTCTCTTGTTTTCAATAAGATAGATAATAATATGGCGCACGCTGGAAAATGGATGAGCTTTGCTCTTCGAAGAGATCCACACGGATTTGACTATGAAGCAAGTGACATATTCAACGTTGCTGTAATAGTGGATTCCCCATGGTTCAGTCAGAAAGTGAAACTCAATGGCCTGCCTAAGACTGTTTCTTATGAGTGGAAGATATTTGATGATTTTGAGGTGACATTTGTTCAAGGTGAGTTATTCTATGTTAATGTCCGTGGATATGCAGATATCACTATGAGCAGTCCGATTAACGAGATAATTTTATACTACCCGAAATTGAAAGATCCCAATGAGCCTGATGTTACTTTTCTCAAAGTAAACAATATACCTAGCTCTCGAAAATTGGAAGCAAAGGCAACGTTTAGCATACAAAATGGAAGTATGTTAAGGATAGATGCCAATGGATATGTTGACCTCACAAAGAGCGGTTCGCTAGGCGATATAACCGTCTATTATCCTAAAGCAGATCCTGAAGATCCAGATGTTGCTCTTATGAGGGTTCCGGCTGGAAGTATTAACAGTCAAAGAGTCAGTGCTGAAGCTACCCTATATGTTGATGCAGATAATTTTAGCAATATGGATAACTATGTTTATGGAAAAATTCAGCGCCAAGCCGACTCGAATTTTCATGAGATGGATTTCTATCTGCCTAGCGTAGCTATGCCGATTGTACAAATTACAGATATTCCGGCCAATGCCTATGCTACAGGTACATTCTATTGGAATCAACTGAGGGGATCTGCAAGAGCAGAAAGATCATCGGCTAGTCAAAATCCGGATCCAGTTCATTTTAACCTTGTATTTGACACGCTTACCTTGAATGATGTTTTGAGTATTGGCGATGGGCATATACAAACTGATTTTAAGATAGCAGAAGATGGATACTTCAAATTTGATACATCTCATGATGTACTAGGTAATAGTTTTTCCGTTGGTAATTCAGCCACAGGCAATTCATTTGCAATAGGTGCTAGTACCGTTTCAGCCCAAAATTTTGAGGCAGATTGGGGTCTTGATACTTCAGGACCACAACTAGAAGTTGAGAATTTAGCAGTAACTGGTACTCTTAATGCATTAAATGATTTCGATGTTGCCATAGATCTTGATGGAGAAAGTGTTGATTTCACTGGAGATTGGTCTCTCGGTGAATCTGGTGGATTTAGCATCGATCTACAACAGGACGAAGATGTACGCATTGATTTAATCCATCTTGATAATTATAGTGGTCGTCTTGATCTTAATGGTTATGTAATTTTGAGTAACGATCTGCACTATGATATGAGCTGGAAATGGAAACAGGGTGAAAGTCTTGAAGACCCAGGTTATTTCAAAATCAATGAGGGTACGAATCAGCCAAACCTAAAGGAAATAGGGTTTGACTTCATCTATAAAGATGAATCTGGTCAAGAGCGGTGGGGTGCAGATGTCACACTTACAAATTTCGCTTTGTATATTTGTGTTGAATGGTACTGGCAAAATGGTTTCCATATTTGGCCTGTCATCCAGGCTAGTGGCCAGCTCGATCTAGATTTATTATTGAATTATAACTGGTACCATGTATGGCCGTAATTTATAGGTTATAAAAAAAGGTGATAGATAGATGAAAAAAAATAAAACCAATAAAAAATTTGGGAGGCTAGTAGTTATCTCACTTCTTGTGATACTATTGATGATGTCTGCAGCGCAAGCAGCAGTTAAAATCGATTTAAATAATATGAAAAAAATCATAAAACAGATACCTCCTCCTCAAAAGGCGCCACTTGATGATAATTACTTCACATGGGAGGATCTTTTCAATGATGCAACAAAGATTGATCCAACAATGTCATACAATTATGATGTTGATGGCGGCTTTGTAAAGATGAGAAATACTTACGCATTATGGACTGATCCTGCATGGACAAGGATGAAACCCGTCACGTTAACTAACAACGCAGGTGAATTGCTTTACAACTATGCCGTACATCTAATAGTCAACTATGATTCAGATATGAGACCTGACTATGGCGATATAAGATTTAAACACGAGAGCAGCGGAGATGTTTCACTCAATTATTGGATTGAAAGTTATGACACAAGTTCGGCAAGTGTTTGGGTAAAGATCCCGTATCTTCCTACAGGTAACAGTTTAATGTATCTCTTTTATGGAAACCCATCTGCAACAAGCCAAAGTGATTTTTACGGCGTTTTCACTGACTGGGAAGAATTTTGGCCAAATGACGAACAAGTTACATATCATTCAAACAACGAGGGCGGATGGGATCCAGATGTAGCATATGGTAACGGTGAATTTCTAGTCGCTTGGGAAGAAGGGCAGGCCTGGTATCCGCCATACACGTGGGGTTTTAAACAGGAAATCAGAGCATCAATTTACGACACCGAAGGTAATCGTTTAGTTTTTGATAAGTTGGTATTTTCAGATGGTACGACCTACTACAGGAATGAGAATCCATCTATTGATTATGGCGGAGGAAAATTCTTTGTTGCATGGGAGCATTATGATACTGTCGCAAATCCAAGCGCAACCACAGAGGACATTAAAGCAAGAACGGTAGTGAGAAGTGGAAGTGGGTTGCAACTTGGCTCTGTCATTAACGTCTGCAGTGCAGCAGATTGTCAGGCAGATGCAAATGTTCAATATGATTCGGTAAACAACCGGTTCTGTGTGGTCTGGGAAGATGCACGAAGTGGGGAGACGAACTACAACATCTATGGGCGGCTGTATGATACTAATGGTAATCCGGTTGGTGGTGAAAAAAACATTTGCACCGCAGCAAATAGTCAATGTGAACCATGGGTTGCTTTTGATCCGATTCACGAGCATTATATGATCGTGTGGGAGGAGGGTATAACAGCAAACAACGGACCATTCAGTTTAAAGGCTGGATTATTTGATGAAAACTTGAATCAAATTGGTAATGTCATTACTATTGCTACTGGTAGTGATAGTGTTGATTATAATTTTCCATGCGTCGAGTTTTCTCAGGAGACCCAGCGCTTCCTTATTACCTTCAATAATGATGATATTAGTTCTGGAGACTGGTGGGGTAACGTCTGGGGCAAAATCTATGATGCATCCGGAAACGTTGTAATTGATACGTTCCAAATCAAAGCTGGAGAGTTCGTCAGAACCGATATAGTACCATATCTTTCTTCCTCATTCTTTGTTTCCTTTAACAGTAAAGGACCTAGTAGTGAATCAGGACTGATCTGGGGCAAACTGGTATCTTCAGATGGAGATGTATTCACTGGTGAAGTTCAATTGTCAGCCAGTACCTCTGCCGAAGCCGATTGGGCGAATATGGCGGTTGGAAATGGAAAGATCTTTGTTTCCTGGGAAGATATACGAGTTTACTATCCTCCTCCATGGAACGGTATGCCTGATGCCTACGGCAACATTTGGAATTTAAATATACCCAGTGGTTCGGAAGTCACCTACAGTATGGGCGAAGAAAAAGCACTTATCCTTGAGGCCCAACTCACTTCAATACCTATCGACCCAGAGAATCTCTTAGCATGGCATGACTTCAATGCGATTTCTGAAGGAACGATTACCTTTGATATATTAAACGGGGCAGGTGACACTGTACTCATTCAAGGAATAAATCCAGAGCAATCCTTACAATCGCTTGATCCCATCGCAATACGTCTGAGAGCGCATTTCGCCAGAAGCAACCCCTCCTATACGCCAACTCTAGATAGCTGGATGGTACGATATATTGGGGAGGATCTTGTAGCGCCAGTAACGGAGCTGGATCATATTGTGGGTACCCAAGGTCTTAATGGCTGGTATACTAGCGAAGGAGTAACGGTTTGGTTAAAATCCTATGATTTACCAGAAGGTACTGGCAGCGGTGTCAACCATACATATTATATTCTCAATGGCGGATCAACTCAAGAATACATCGTAGGAAGTGGTATCCTTCTTGTTGTTACTCAGGAAACAAATTGGATGGGTACATGGGATGTCAATTTCTGGTCTGTTGACCGCTCAGGAAACGTTGAAGATAAAACACAGCCGGATAATACCATTCAGATAAAAATCGATGGACAAAGACCATATGTGGAGATAACTGAGCCTGCAGATGAGCAGCAAGTCCAAGTTCCATTCTGGGTTAGAGCAAGCGCCTCAGACAATGCGGTTGTTGACCGCGTCGAATTCGACATTGAGCCATTCGGACAAAACCCCGGCCTACCATATGTAGACTATGAAGCACCATACGAATGGCTATGTACTGTTGGCGAGTCGTATAGCCTGCAGGTTGGTTCAGGTGGGGATGTTCAACCTCTTGGTGTTAATAAAATGATACGTGCACAAGTCTTTGACGAATCAGGACAAACCTGGATTGACGAGCATTGGATATACATTAAGACTTCAATCGATAGCAGTAATGATATTAGCATTTCTGCATCTTCTCAAGTTAATCAAATACCCGGTTCACAACAACAAGGCTCAACTCATGTAGGCTCAATTCATATGGGCTATACGATGTTAAGACAATTGCTAGGATTGAGATAAAAATAGATAAATCTGCGTTCGAAAAGAAACTTTGTAGAATGGGTCTAGATGAGAAACTGTCACTAGATTACTATCTATGCGAATACTTAAATAGTATTATTTCTTTTTTGTTTATATTAATCTATTAATTTAATCGTGGGAGCAGCTAGTTATGAAATGCAAGATTCTACCTATTTTGGTAGTAATATTCTTAATATTTAGCGGCATAGGTGTAACAGCTATAAATCTAGAGGATAAAAACAATTTAGAGTGTGTTGTAAGCAATAAGGCTGCATTCCTAAATAAAACGATTTCATCTAATGGAGAATATGTTTCTGTTAATTTAGATAATACGAATACATTTTTAATGGAACCAGGTAAGCCGATGTTACCAGCTTATACCAAAACATTTACTTTTCCTTTTGGAACAAAAATAAAGAATGTAGAATGTGTAATACTTTCTGATGTTAACCAGGAGATTGTCCCAGCAAAGATTGAACCTGCACCAAAACCCATCTCTTCGATCTACCTAGATAAAACAATACTATCAAATAACGCTTCTAAGGAAGAAATCGTTGAGGACGATTCTGTTTACACTAGTTCCAATCTTTATCCAGATAAATGGTATGATTACAACATTGGTTGTGGCTTAGATGGAGATGAACGCGTTATTTTTCTAACAGTGAATATTTATCCTTTACGCTATTCTCCCGTTGAAAACACCGTATATTGTACAAATAGTGTGGATGTAAAAATAACATCCGAAAAACCTGCGAATACTGTTAGTTTTGCAGATAAATATGACATGGTTATCATAGCACCAAAAAAGTTTTCGGCAAAACTTCAGCCGCTTATTAAACATAAAAATAGCATCGGTGTGTCAACTATACTTGAGACGACAGAAGACATATATGCCAATTATCAAGGGCGAGATCAACCTGAGCAAATAAAGTACTTTATCAAATATGCAATCGAAAATTGGGGTGTTAAATATGTACTTCTTGTCGGCGGTATGAAAGGCCAACGAAATAGTTGGTATGTGCCTGTTAGATATTCAAACTTAGAAGATATCGATTGGTATTTTAACGAAACTTCATACATCAGTGATCTCTACTATGCAGATGTATACAAATACAACAAATCTTCAGATTTATATGAATTCGATAATTGGGATTCTAACGGAAATGGCATTTTTGCCGAATGGAAAGAAGGGTCGCATTTTCCAGAGGATACCTTTGATCTTTATCCTGACGTTATCGTTGGTAGACTTGCATGTCGAAATACATACGAAGTTGATACTGTGGTAAAAAAGATTATAAAATACGAAACTAGCACCGCCGATAAAGAATGGTTTAAAAGGTTGGTACTCGTCGGAGGTGATTCATTTCCAACAGATGATAATTATTATGAGGGGGAGATTGAAACTAACCTTTCGGCAAGCTATATGCAACCCTTGGGTTTTGATATCACAAGACTTTGGACATCTACAGGAGCTCTAAAAAATCAAAGAGATGTTATACGAGAAATTAGTCAGGGTGCTGGTTTTGTTCATTTTTCAGGTCATGGAAGTCCTATAGTTTGGTCAACTTTTCCACCCCATAATGAAACATGGATAGACGGACTTTACACGTTTAATATGTATCGACTTAAAAATAGATACAAACTCCCCATCGTTGTTGTTGGCGGTTGTCATAGTAGTCAGTTCGATGTCAATTTGTTAAATATCTTCAAAGGACTGAGAAAAGAAGGTTTAAAATATTTTGTATCTAATGAAAATTATTTTGGTTTGTTTTGGAGATTTGGATGGATTCCAGAGTGTTGGAGTTGGCGGATGGTTAGCAAAAGAAATGGCGGATCTATTGCGACCATTGGAAATACCGGTCTAGGCTATATTTACCCTGGCGATTATACGCTTAATGGCCTTGAGGGATGGATCGATCCAAGATTTTTCTATGAAATCGGCGTCCAAGGAAAAACAACACTTGGTGAAGCCCATAGTCAAGCGATAACAGACTATGTAGAAAATTTTCCCGTGCATACCGACCGCATCGATTGTAAAACTATTCAGCAGTGGACACTTCTTGGAGACCCGAGCTTGAAAATTGGCGGATAAACTATTTTGCATATAATTTTTTTTTAACAAAATAAAACTGAAATTATTTATATACAATAACATATATATGGGATAACATTTTAAATGGGGGAGTGTATGTGGAGATGAAAGGAAGAATATTGTCTATAGCCATTGTTGTAGTAATGGTTTTGGGAAGTTTTGGAGCAGTTGTAAATCTAAAGGCAAAAGGAACGAACGAATCACAAGAATCTGTGCCTGGTGAAGTTATCGTTGGTTTTTATGAAACAATAGATGTGAAAGATATTGATAGTTTTGAAGGATATGTGATTAGGGAGAAAATCGAGTCACTAAATGTTGCTGTTGTTCAAGTGAATGAAGGTTCGGAACAGTTTTTTATTGATAATATCATTGATTCTCCTCTCGTAAAATATGCTGAGTATAATTGGGTGGTTCATGCATTTTATGAGCCAAATGACCCTCTGTGGGATCAGCAGTGGGGCCCACAGAGAATTCATTGTGCACAGGCGTGGAATAATGGAACCGGTAGTAACAGTGTGAAGATAGCCATTGTTGATACTGGTGTAGATTACAATCATGAGGACATTGCTGGTAACTATGTTTCTGGTGGGTATGATTGGGTAAACAATGATAACGATCCTATGGATGATAATAATCATGGTACCCATTGCGCCGGTATAGCTGCTGCTGTTATGGACAATAACATTGGTATTGCTGGTGTGGCTCAGGTTAAAATTATGGCTGAGAAAGTTTTAGATAGCGGTGGTCATGGTAGCTCTTCTGATGTCGCTAGTGGTATCACTCATGCTGCTGACAATGGTGCAAATATTATCAGTATGAGCCTTGGTAGTTCTAGTCCTTCTTCTGTTATTGAGGATGCTTGTGACTATGCTTACAATGATAAAGGTGTTGTTCTTGTAGCAGCTTCTGGGAACGATGGACAGCCTCAGGTTTCATATCCTGCTGCCTATGATACGGTTATAGCTGTTGGAGCTATTGATACGAATGATCAAAGATGCGATTTCAGCAACTATGGTGACGATCTTGAACTCATGGCGCCGGGTTACCGTGTTGTATCAACCATCCCAGGTAATGATTACGATTTCTACACTGGTACATCTATGGCTTGTCCTCATGTTGCAGGCGTTGCAGCGCTCGCTAAATCCTTATACCCATCGCAGAACAATGTTTGGATTAGACAAAAACTGATAGAGACCGCTGAGGATCTAGGACCAGCTGGCTGGGATGAGGAATATGGATATGGTCTTGTAGATGCTACACTTGGTGGAGGAAGCCCCCCGCCAGGACCAAAGGTAACTGTTACAATTCATAAAGTACTAGGCATAGATTCTATAGAATGGATTACTGGCGGAGATCCAGAATGGTACTATGAGGTTGGTGTTGACTCAAAATCCTATTTTGAATACAATGGTTATGAGCAGGAGATTATTCCTGGATTGTGGTGGATATTTGTTTGGAACTCAGAGAACCCTTGGCAGCCTGATAAAACTTACACCTTCGATGCTGAAAATCCAGAGATAACAGTTAAAATCAAACTTATGGAACACGATGGTATACTGGAAGGAGGCATGGATGACCTGGCAGATGTAAGCAGTTACACCGGTTGGGGAACAGATAACTCAATTGAAGATGTTCGAGGAGCTATATATCAGGGAACTTATAACCTAATAACTAATCAATTAACCGGTGACATCGTTCACCAAGATGGCAATTATCTTGTCACATCAGGAGAATATGACAATAATGCCGGTGGTGAACCTGATGATGGAAACGATGCGGCGGTATGGTTTACAATATCTGATAATTATAACGCGCCAAAACCAGACTTAAATGCATATGGAGATTTAACTTGGAATATGATAAAACCAGGTGCAACAGTCGGTGGGGAGCTATACGTAGAGAATATCGGAGAATTTGATCCTTATGGTCAAAACCAATTAAGCTGGTCGATCGCAGAATGGCCAGATTGGGGAACATGGACATTTACTCCTAAAAGCGGGAGTGGCTTGAAACCAGAAGATGAGTCGTTCAAAGTTGATGTATCTGTAGTAGCACCAACTGAAAAAGAAAAGAAATTTACAGGGAGAATAAAGATTGTGAATACTGATGATCCAAGTGATTATGTGTATATCGACGTAGCTCTTAGGACTCCAAGAGTCAAGATACCAGCCAATTCATTATTCACCAAATTGTTAGAGCGATTTCCATTCTTGCAAAATTTATTCTTATTCTTTAACAGTAAAGATAACCTGCATCAATTTAACCGATAAAAATCTCTCTAATCCTTTCCTTTTTTTCTTTTTCAATAATTATTTTTACTTTACAGTTTATGTCTTTTCCACAACAATATTAATGTCACCGATATAATGACAAATATAGTTTCAAAGCCCGGGGTCTTATTTTTCTCACCGTTACCATCTGATTGCATACTTACATTTGCATAGGTTGTGTCTGTATCCGTTTTTCCTCCGTCGTCAGTTACTGTTAGTGTCAATGTGTAATTTTTTGCTTCTGTGTATATATGCATTGGAGATTTTTCGATTATGGTTGTCCCATCGCCGAAATCCCAATTGTAGTAAACTATCGTGCCATTGTCGGTACTTCCTGACCCATTAAATGATATTGGTGCATTTGCATATCCAAAATATGGACCACCGGCATCTGCAGTTGGCGATCCATCTGAAGGTGACGAGCCTTGGTTGATAACAAGTGTTGTTGAAACTTTATCGGACCACACAGTGCCGTTATCTCTAACTTTAAAATTTATAATATGTGTTCCGACTGATAAATCAGATTTGCTGAATGATTGTAATGTACTTAAAGTCGTAGAACCTTCACTCCACTCGTATGCAGTTATAAAACCATCATTATCTGAGCCCTGCCCGTAGAATGATACAGCATCTCCATATGTTGCTGGATTTGGATTTATCGTAACATTTTCAGCAGTTGGTTTCTGATTCTGTTGGCCACTAAGACTTACTGTAAGAGTTCTTGCTGCAGATTGTGATTCTGCTTCATGATTATCTTTTGCTTTGACTTCAATAGTATATGTTCCCTGCTGACTCCAGCCATGGGAAGATGATGCTTGTGTATCAGATAAATACGGGCCAAACCATCCACTGTTACTATTGTCTCCCCAGTCAACCCAGTAGTAAACATCGTCCCCGTTAGGATCTGTTGTCTCGAACGTATAACTATATGTTACTCCTGGTGTCCCAGTTTCAGGACCTGATATGTCCGGCGTGTCTGGTGGGTAATTTTGGCCTGCGAAATAACCAAGAGGATATATGTCTTGAACACTTCCATCAGTGGTGATATTATATGGTGTATCACCAATGCCGTCTTTTGGGTTCTCGTCAACTCCTGTATAGTCATCCCAGTAGTTTCCTTGAGAATTATAACTCCAGCTGTTAGTGTTAGACGCTTGATCTTTAGCGTTACCCTTTATTCCACCATTATCTGAAAAATCATTTAGATATATGGTGTTGCTATCAGAGGAAATTAGTATTATTCCATAATAAAGATTACCCGTGATAGTATTCTGGTATATTTTGTTTGATGACGAACCCTGATAAAAATAGATCCCATCAACATCGTTATTTTGAATTATGTTACTTTTTATTTCATTATCCGCAGAGGCAATTAGATAAATGCCATTCGCTCTATTATCTGCTATGGTGTTTTCGCTTATGACATTTCCTTGGGAGCTTTTAAGATAAATTCCATCACCATAATAATTAGTATTTTTAATGATATTATTCGTGATTTTACAATTTTGAACCTCATTCGTCACGATGCATACATACCCATTACCCACAGCGTTTTGTATTGTAAAACCAGAAATATTCACATAATTGGCATTTATTGTCACCACATCGCCCTCTGTGGCACCACTTATAATCGTACTTGCTTTGTTTTCTCCTGTAATAGTTAAAATCTTATTTATTACTAAGTTTTCATTATATGTTCCGCTATAAACATATATTGTATCCCCCGAATCTTCTGCAGAGTCTATAGCATCCTGTGTATGTTGATATGGGTGCTCTTGCGTTCCATCCCAGGGGCCTGCTGTATTGCTATCATCAACATAGATCGTGTTGCCAGAGGCATCACAAATATCAACAGACAAGAAAACAGTGAAAACACTCAGAAGCAGAATGCCTACCATGACTATTATCATAGTTTTTCTCATACCCACCACAACCAACTAATATAACAAAACAGTCGACTTATATTTTTCTTTATCTCCATTCTACATCATATGTGTTAAAAATAGGCACTATAGCGCCCCGGCCGGGATTTGAACCCGAGTCTCGAGCTCGACAGGCTCGGATGATGGGCCACTACACTACCGGGGCACGATTTTGTAAAGTGGTAAATAAATCCCTCTCTTTAATCTTTTCCTTAAAGATTCGTATTTTTATTGCAGAATTTTACAGATATATGTTCTCAAAATTACAATTTGTAAAAATTACACAAAGTATTTAAATAGTTAAAACTACCGATAATCATCGGTGGATGAGTAAAGATAGATAAATTATTCATGAGGTATGGTGAGGTTTATGGCAAGAGAATTTACAAAAAATATGTTTATTATGCTAGTAGCAATAATGATCGGCGTCTTTGTCATAACTTATTTTGTTGCAGATATAATAAATCGTTCAAAAATTGAAACGTTAACTATCGAGCATGTTGGAGAGATCCAGGATATAAACTCTAGAAATGAAAATTTTACAAACTATTATCTTCAGGGGTCAATCTCGATGGATTCGGCTCGAGAAGTCAGGGAAGTTGGTAAATATCATTTTGATTTTGCCTTGTTCTGGTATAACACAGCATTAATCAATATGTCTACGTCTTTTATACAGAGATGCATCGATAACTGTACCCTTGCTATGAGCAACTATATTTATTCATATGGAAAGTTTGTGGAATCAGAACCTTATTTTGAAAAAGCATTGAGCTATACTGATAATAATAAATATCTTGAGGCACTCGGTTACTACATTAATTTTTCAATAACGGGTCAAAAAATAACTTTACTTAGATATAATGCCAGTGATTACTTAAGACGAGCAGCAGAAAACCTATCCTCTGGAAATCTTGAGAATGTGACATTGTTGATGGAGAATTTTACGTTAACTGAAGATTTTTATATGCAAGGATTACAAGAGTACAATGATCTAAAGAATCAGATAGATAACTACCTATTTTTCGATCCTACTAGAGAACCTCACTAAAAAGTAAATACAGATAAATTTTTCTCTAAGCCTATGAAACAAGGCCTACTCTGTGTTCATCCCAGAAAAACATCGGACATACGACAGGGTTTTTTGTATTCCTCCATTCAACCCTTGCGAAATTTGAGAAAGGTGCGCTTAGTTGTCCGTCTATTTTAAAGTCAACTAGTCCTATGCCATTTCTATATAATGAATAGTTTATATGGCTTAGGCCATTTTTCTCAATTCTTAGTTTGTACCAACTGTTGAATAGATACCCACCCGAATAATCAGAGTTCAAACGAATCCAACCATTTGTTGGACTCCAGTAATAAAGTCCTAAGACCCAGTCCATTGGTAACTCAGTTCCCATGTGCACATACTCGAATTTTATCTTTGCTATATCCTGTCCGTTAGTGTTTTTAAAATCTAGATAAAGGTCAGATGCCTCACTTGTATTGCCACAGGCAAACCATATCTCCCACCACTTCATATCGCTCATAAGGTTGGATAAGGTGTAATTCCAATATTGTGGACTGCCAGAAGATCTTATTTTTGTTTTGAAAGAGTTGTCTGTCGAATAATGATAGGCAGATGCAACTTCAAAAACGCTTCCCGTTGTCCCTTCACATGTCTCAAACCAGTTCCGTCCATAGTATGCTTGAGTTGCTTTTCCACCTATAGCATCATCAGAAAAATCCTCGGTCACTGTCGATGGTAGCTCAAAAGCAATGACTGTTACATTCGTCGGATTATGATCTCCTGGGACTGAAGGATCATCGGTTAACTCAGTGGCATCATTTGTTTCATCTTCGTTGCTGTCCCAATAAGCAGTTCCTTGGTTCGATATGATTGTACCATTTTTTAGATTTTGATTAACAGTCACTTCAAATGTTAATGCAACACTACTTTTTGCTGGTATGCCACCGTTCCATATTATCTTTCCGCTACTGTAACCTATTGTTCCAGATGTTGCTGTGGCCGAATTAGACATGTAAGTGGAGTTGACCGGTATAGAATCTTCAAATTCATTTCCAGGATTGTTGTTTTGATTTGCATCCCCTGTGTTACTAATGGTTATTGTATACTTTAGGATGTGACCGCATTCTACAGGCTCTCCATTTAAATCTTGTACTGTTTTTCTTGCGATCATTTCTGTTTTCGCATATCCTGAAAACACGAGGTCGTCAATGAAAGCAGTGCTATCAAATTGATTGTCGCCAGTGTCTATAATATCAAATTTGACCGTAATTTGCTCATTTGGTGATACGGGGTGGGATGGACCTCCATAAGGAATCAGAGCTGTCGCACCTGCATCAGCTCCTGGTTTTCGAGGCGTTGTATCTACCCAGCTAACACCGGAGGGATTTCCGTTTACAGCGAAGATGTCAAAACCCGTACCTGGGATATAATTTGAATCTAATCTAAAATATCCAGTGTTTACATCGATTACATTTGTTGTAATACCTTTGGATGGGGAATTAACAGTAACGGTAAATTTGTCATTGTACTGCGATCCTACATACTCGGGGTATTCTGCACTGAAAAATTGTACATCGTAATATAAATAATGCATAAATGGCGGTACTTTTAATGTCATAGTTAATGTTGCCCTATCTCTTGGTGAACCATATTGTCCTCCAGCAAACCATGATCCTCTTTCTGAGCCAGGATTAGTGGCACTAGTGGTGATTATGGAAGTACCTGCGATACCGGTACTCAACAATGCAAATGTTGATCCATTTGTTGGAAGCATAGTTCCAAGTGACGAAAGAACTTTTCCTTGTCTATGACCAGAACTATCAGTATCTGTGTAAGATGAACTAATCAGGGTTGATTGATTCGCGAGAATGGCAAGCGCCAGATCTTGTCCATTGTAAGAACCGGCAACGACTCTTTCTGATGTAGATATAACAAAAATTGATGATAGTGAAAGGATTCCTATAATTATTATTGAAAGATGTTTCTCGTAATTTATTGTCATAGAATTAATCACCTCCAGGATATGTAACAATTTGTACAATATTGGATTCTTTACTGATATCATCTTGAATGCCATCATTTGGAGTTACAACACATTTCCAAATGTCACCTAGATAGGTTTCGCCTGATACAATAACACTCTTGTCGGAATGACCATCCTTTGTATAAAGGTAATTTTGATAGATTTGTTCTGCTGAAAGAGCACGGTTATAGATGTGGAACTCATCTATTAAACCACTGAAATTATGTTCACCCCCCAGCGGTACCCCTGTTATTTCAAGGTCGTCTATAGCTACATACTTGTATGTAGCCGAGGTAATCCATCTGAACTGAAGCACTAAATTATCCACATGATCAGGTATCTGTACCTGGGCATGTGTCCACGCTGACTGATTACCATAACCAATTTGAGGATTGGTTATTTCAAAAATAGTGATCCAGCTAGAACCATCCTTGTAGTAAAGACCTAATTTATCAGTACTAGTTGTACTCCTATAGCTGTACCATACAGACAAATTAACATTTTTATATCCTGAAATATCTATGCCTGTTCTGTTGAAATATGCATATTCAGGATCAAAATCACCTGTACCACCGATGGAATAATTGGGGGTTTTCGGATTTAATTTCGTCGAGTCAAAAAGGTCAAAATTATAGTCTACTCTTGGTCCAGTAGTTGCGTTAACGTATATTTGATCCAAATAGATATTATCGCTATCATCACTAGCGTCACATTGGATGACAAATCGCATTTGATTGGTGAAAGTATATTGTGTTGAATTCAGATAACAAACAGTATGATAGAACTCATTATTGGCGTATTGTCCTGGCCCAATAACCAATGTTTTTAACGTATGAAAATTCGTTCCATCATAGTACCGTATCCAAAAATCTTTTCCATTTTCCATATCAATCGCTTTCCACCAGAAATCGATGGACATCTGTGTATATCCTGCAGTAACGGCATATATACGATTAGAATACGTTGATGAACTAGGATAAACATGATCAGGAGGTTCACTTTTGTGTCTTAGACAAACTGCATAACTCCCCTGATGCGCATAGGGTCCAGAATATAAGTTACAATTATCACCTCCGTCGTTCCAATGCCCCCAACTCCCCCACCATCCTTCAAAAGTATCGTAGAACACTGTTTGCCATTGGAGGGTACCACCTCCACCCCAGGTTTCGTTATCAGGTTTCCAATTATTTTTTTCGCCCTGTGTTTCAAAACTGGTGGAAAATACAGTCGTTCTTGATGCTTCTGGACCAGTACCTATCCAGCCTTGTGGTGTGTTACCTATGCCAAGTAATTCTCCTAGAGTATGTTCGCTCTTTTTAATATTCTGTCTTCCATCAATATAAATTGCAGATTCACCTGCAGAAGAATCATATGTTGTAGCTACATGGTGCCAGTTTCCATCGTTTACGGTTGAGCTACTTGTTGTATCTTTTGTTCCATCAGCGGCGGCTGTACTCCACTGAATTTTTCCATTTGCTACACCCAGCTCCCAGTATTTGTTTCTGTTGTAAGATGAAATAACCCCTGATGGAGAAGCAGTTTTTACCCAGGCTTCTACAGTAATGTCATCTATAAAACTACTCCTAAAACAATATGGCAAAGATATATAGTCGTTCACGCCATCAAATTGGTACGCACCACCAACTCTACCACCATTTATCCAAACAGGACCGATAACGGTTCCATTGTGGCCATTACCAGAATAATCCTTTGCAAATATTGAACTATTTGTATCAAACGGCATTAAAAGATTTGTTATTGGGTTCCCATTTACTGACCAGTTATATACATATGTCGAAGCGTCGATACTTGAATTAATCGTATAGTTATAACATATGAGATCTTCGTCAATTGAATCTGTTCTAAGACTTGAAATCAGCATTAACATGGAGGGAATAGATGGTTCAACAACTTTTCTCTTTCCCATTAGAATACCAGTAAATACTTGATGTTCACTTCCATCATCATATATTTCATAAACGTCGATGTTTACCTTGTCGTTCTCAGTAAGTAGTGGCATATTTGTAGGCGGATAATTGCATTTGCCTATCTCCCAAGGATCATTTTTATTTTGATACGTAGTTGTATTGATGAGCGTACCATCTATTTGTCTTACAACAATTCTATAAGCTGATAGAGATTCTCCACCCATGTGTTCCAATACCGCAGTTCCATCGTCAGTTACATAACCTTTTAATTTAACAGTGGGTTCTGGTGCGGGTAAGGGAAGAGGAAACACATACAAGTAAATTGCCGCGAAAGCAACAACAGCAATCAAAACTAGGATCATTGCACCAACAACTTCAGATACTGCAAACTCATCAATAAACGAAACGTTCTTTTTCATCTCTCCCAATCCACAGATAACTCTCTCTTTATTCTCCTATTTATATCCTTTGTGTCATTTTCACATAATGATGAAATTTTTAGAACATAAATTTGAAGACGAAAAATGATACTAAAACAAGTATGAAGCCAAATCTAACGCCTGATGAAAGCTTTCCATCCATCATGAAACCACCCAGCAAACCTCCACCTAGGCTTTGAACGAGAACAAAAGAAAAAAATGTATATTTCAACATGTTGACATCTATCTTTGCAAAGCTCATTCCTGGCATTTGCTTTCCTGTCATTTTACCTTGAACCTTAATAATTTCCGCGAAGATTGTTTTATCAATTATCAAAATCACTGCCAAAAACACAAAAAAACTAATGAAAATCACTATAGCGTACATGGACATCTCTGTTCTTCTCTGTTGCTCCACGCGCTTAGCTTGATCAATTTCCCTTGCAGCAGCGTTAAAAACAGCCGCAGTATTTCCACCGATTTCCAATGCCTTGTTTACTGTTATGGCCATTCGTTTTACAGAGTCCGTGCCGACTCTCTTTGCAAAATTATCCAAAGCATCCTTGACTGGTATGCCCCATGAAAGCTGGGCCGCCATAGTCTGTAACTCTGGCGTTAATCTTCCGTGATCGCCTTTTGAGGCAGATTTTATGGCATCAAAAATAGTCATTCCTGATGATGTTGAGCTGCTTATTTCGCGTAGGAAATCGGGTAGTTGTTCTTCTGTCTCTCTTTTCTTTTTTGCCTTCAAGTTGTTATAAAATCCAATGGGTCCAATAGCAGATAATAGACCAAAAACTATGAAATCAACTCCCGATATAATATCATTGAAAAATCCGATAACTCCTATGAGAGTAAAAAAACCTAATAAAAACAGTAATATAGAAAAACTCATTGAAATAGCCAGAATAAATAGGATGGTTTTATCTTTCTCGTAGATTCGTTTCGCATTATAATTTTTTCTTCCAAATGAAATCTTCATACTGCTTTTCCCATCCCGGAGCTCATCATAACATAAAACCCAGCATAGGCCATAGGAAGTATTAAGAAAGCCAAGATAAACAGGAAACTAAATGATATTCCTTGGCTGCTAGTCATTCCCATTACTGAGATAATAATAACCAGAAAGAGAGGAAATGCAATGACTGTCGTGACAAAAGTTTCTGCCATGATGGCTAGTGACTCTAAGTTTCTTTTTCTGTCTATCAAATCATTTGTCATAAATTTGTCAACGCATCTGTCAAAGTAAGGTCCAAGTTGACTTCCAGATTGTATAACACCTAGCATGCCTTGGACGAATTCTTTGAACTTTTCAGATGGAGATATGGCTATTGAATTTTTCAGGGCAGTAACCGTATCAATTCCCATTATGTTGATTTCTATCGCGATTTTCTTCGCCTCTTTTTGTATTTCACCGTATAATTCCACTGTAGACAATGTTTCAAATATCTCTGCTGGCGAAATGCCTGCGACTGACATGGTGTTGATAAAATTTGTAGCGTATGGTAGATATTGATCTATTTTTTTGCCACGGGTTTTTGCTTTAGATCTTGGTAAGTTCAGATAATACAACCCAGCAAATATTGGCACTATGGAAGATATTACAAGAATGAACAATGCCGTAATATTGTTGGGAACCAGTAGGTATAGTAACAACGTAGAAATAAAAGATGCAATGTAGCCTACAATAATATTCATTAAAACCATCGAGTAGTATTCCTGGTAAACCATGCTAATGTCTGCTTTTTCAAGTAACCTGTTTTTGCTAGTTTCGCTTATGTTAAATCTTTCAAATATTCTTGCGAAGAGACGTCGACAGAATCTCGTGTATTTTGTGGACTTCACTTCTTCATCTCCTCTTTGACTTTCTTTAACAAAACATCAGAATATTTATGATAATCTGCTATGATTTTTCCTGCATCTTTGTAGTTTCCAATGCCTTTCTTTCTCATCCATTCAAGCATTAATTTCCTGTTTTCGAGTTCCAGTTTGAGTTTTTCATCAGTCCAGTCATTTTGTAGTTTTATATTGTTTAATATCTTACTTGTGCCGGTGCTTTCAAATCTGTCATCTGTTTTTGAAACCCAGCTAAACGGTTCCATGAAGATAAGCTGGTTCGTATCAGGATCTAACTTTATCACCTCAGTTACACTTGTTATCCGTCTTGCTGTCTTTCCACCTATGTCAATCGCGTTCTGAAATACGATGATGTCAAGGGATGTGAGTAATGCTCTTGGTAGCGATATGGGTGGGTTCTCTAATCTTTGAATGAGGGTGTGTATGGTACTTGCGTGTATTGTTGCATAGGATGTGTGACCTGTTGCCATGGCTTGGAACAAGCTATAGGCTTCTTTTCCCCTGACCTCTCCAACTATAACGACTCTTGGCCTTTGTCTTAATGCAGCTCTAATTAGATCAAACATGTCTATGTCTTTGCCTGTTTTGCTTTCATCAGAAGAAGAAAAACCTTGCCTTGTTGTACCCGCTATCCAGTTTTTATGAGGCAGGCTAACCTCTCGCGTATCTTCAATTGATACAATTTTGTGTGAGGCCGGTATAAACAGTGATAGCGCATTCAACGCAGATGTTTTTCCGCTAGCCGTTCCTCCACAGAACAGAATTGAGGCGCCGTTTTCGATAGCCATCCAGAAATATGCTGCCATATCAACAGACATGGAACCAAAGTTAATTAGATCAACAGGAGTAAGCGGATTTTCTCTGAATCTCCTAATTGTAAACGTTGAGCCGTTGGTAACAGTTTTTGCAAGGGTGGTCTGAAGCCTTGAGCCATCAGGGAGTTTGCCATCGACGATAGGAGAATAGATGGATATCTGCTTACCACTTATCTGCGAAAGACGTACGACAAAAGAATCTAGTTCATCTGCATCTTGAAAATGAATATTTGTTGAAATCGCATCATATTTCTTGTGATAAATAAATATTGGTACATGATGGCCATCACACGAAATGTCTTCGATGCCTTCATCTCCCATCAAAATATCTATCCTGCCATATCCTATAAAATCCCTAAAAATATGATAAAAAATTTTATCCTTTGATCCAGCTTTAAATTTAACATCGTTATCTATTACTATCTGGTTCAATGTCTCTTCAAGATATTTTTTTTTCTCTTCTTTCTCTATATCAAAAACGTTGATATTGGCAAGCATTTTAAACAAACGGACAAGTTCGTTCTTTGTTTTTAGATCATCCTCATCTAAGCCCGGCTCCGAAACTTCGTATATATATTCATTTGTGCTGTTATCAAAGGCAATTCGTCTACTGCCAAGCCCTTTCCATCCAAATCCCTTTCTTTCGTCCAATAAATCTTTCTGCAATTCCCTTTCAATTTTTATCTTCGGATGGACTCTTTTCTTCGATTTTATTTCCTCTGGCAACTCTTTCAATATACTTATTTCTGAATCCCTTGGTTTTTCAAATACGTCTTGCTTTCTTTGCTGTGCTTTTTCTAATAAACCCATATTATCACTTTATCTTATATTTACTAATAACCTTCTCATACAATGCAAAATCTTCAGACTGAACGAATTCATCTATAACTTCATTTGGTAACTTTTCTAAAAGATTGTCGGTTATCCTAAGAACCTGTATTATATCCTCATCTAAAATTGGATTTTCTTCTGCCACTTCTCGTTTACCAAGAATAAAATGATGCAAACCAGTTGTAGAACTCTTGCTCTTCTCTTTCTTTTTTTTGTCATCTGTTCTTCCGGCTTTCAAAACACTTGCTGGTTCTTTTTCTGGTTTGCCAATCTTCTTCTTTTTAGACTCGAGTTTTCTTTTAAGTTTTTCTTCTTTTAAAGCCATTTTCGCTTCTAATTTTTTCTTCTTTGCTTCGATCTTGGTTTTTTCCCTTAATTTTTTTTCTCTTTCCTTTGCTTCAATCTTTGCTTTTTTTAATTCCAGTTTTTTTAATTTTTTTCCTTCTTTTTCTTTTTCCAGTTTTTCTTTCCTTTTTTCCTTTAATTCCTCTGCTTCTTCCGTTGCTCTTTTTTCAGCCAATTCAAGTTCCTTTTTCTTTTCTTCGATTTCCTTTTTTGTTTCTTCTAATTCTTGCTTTACTAATGTAAATCCATTAGCTTTCTTAGTTTCTTTCTTTTCTCTTACGTTTTTTATATTTTGGGATGAAGACGTTTGCCTAGGTTTCTTTTCAGTGTCTCTAAGCTTCGCTCTTTCCGCTCTACTTCTAATTTTTATGCGGGCAAAACCCTTGGCAGGTTTTTGATTTGTTTTACCCAAACCACCCAGCATTTTGCTATGAAAATCATCATTTTTTTCAAGTTGACCCAAATCTCTTATGTATACTATGTCTTTTGGTTCTTCGAGATTTCTAATAAATCTAAAACCAGGGTCAGCCCTGCCCGAAAGCTCTACTTTAAACAGTTCGTTTTCAAAATCTAAGTAGTTGGAAATATTTTCTGCTCGAATGTCTGTTTTAAAATTTGATGCCTCTAACTTTCTCTTACGAGGTTCTCCTATTTTCACTATTCCTTCTAAAGAGTCTTCTGATTCTTCTTGGGATGCTGTTTCTTTTTCATGTTCTGCGATTAAAGCGTCTATCTTCTTTACAATTTCCCAATGAAAATCAACAGAGTTTTTCTTTATTTTATCTTGTTTTTTCTTTTTAGAAAACGGTTTAGGATTGGATTTTATCTTTTTTTCACCAAGATTTTTGAAGGTTCCCATCTCTTTTTTTAGAATGTTATTTAATTCTGATTTAACTGGCTTCCTATCTTTATGCTTTTTTACATGAAGCATTCTTCCAAATCTCCAAAGATTTAGTAGATGCACTATAACAATTATTCTTGTGGCATCCCATTTCTTTTATTATTTTTGCAATACTGTAAGCTTATTTACTTTTAATAAACGTTTCGTTGCTTTCGTATTTTCTAATTATTCAAGGTTTCTTTTTCTTAAAAATACATCGTGCCCAGAAGTAGATCAAAGTAAAAGTCAAAAAGTATATATACCATGTGAGTTATCTACTGTCAAATGCTATATTGATTGAAATATGGCTAGGAGAGAATGGGAAAAATGAAGGCAAATAGAAAATTTGTAGAAGGTGAGGAAGCAGTTTCGGCTGTTATCGGTGTAATTTTAATGGTTGCAATAACCGTAGCGATAGCAGCGACAGTGTATGTCTATGTGAGTGGAATGGTCGGTGGTGGATCAAAAATCAATCCATCAGTAAGTATGCTACAATCGGGCGGTTTTATCACTATAACTGGAGTACAAAACGGGCCAGTAACTAATTCAAGCGGCATGGTCAATGTTATAAACCAAACCACAGGCTTACCCCAAGCACAAGCAACAGGATATCCAAAGATTATAAATGGAGCGGGTAATTCATTAACTTTGGTAGAAGGCGGAGATACCATTGCACTATCCTTCTCGCCAACTCAAGCTAGTGGAAGAATATTCATGGTACAGCTAATTTCTGCTGGAAATGTCGTAGGAACATGTACATATAGAGTACCATAGGTACTATCTAAAATAATTATTGAAATCTAAACTAAATTTCTTTCATTAACTGCGACTTAGAATACTGCGTGGTCTGAAGCATAGCGGAAGACCCGCAGATGAAAAGCCGCTCTCTTTTATTTTTTTAACTATTTACTTATTTCTCATTATTTGATGGAAACCCTAACAATCACTTCCACAGTGATTGTTTGTTCTGTGGTAGTAATCAAAAAGAATCTTTATTGTTTTTCAACAAATTCCATTCTGCTACTGATACAAATTATATCTGCGACCCTCGTTGATACCACAAAATAATGATATTATCATTATCTTAATATGATTGATTTCAATATCATCTAATTATGTCAGAAACTGGAACACTATTAGACATCTCCAGAAAGATAAAACTAGGAAACTTGTTTTTGAAATATCAAGCGCTCTTCAGTGAAGAAAAAAGAAATAACAGCTGATTAAAAGTTTGTCATTATTAACAGCAGGCTTTTTAAGAAAGTTTGTCACTGAGACAGGACCTAGTGAATCGTTTATTTTACCTAATTCTTCCACTTGTACACGTTATCATGATGATCAAAGTAGTAAATTTCCACAACTTTCTTTGTATGATTAATAGTAAAAATGAGAACAAAATGTGTATTGACATGAATCCCATAGAAATCTGAGAGAGGCTTGTGTAAATGTTTATAGTGGTGATCAGGGTGGTTTCGAATCTCCCGAATCTTCTTGTGAATACTTTCTAATTGCTTCCGATTCTTTTTTACGAGTTTTTTAAAAATTTTATCGACAGTTGGTTTGATGTCAAGGTCATACATCTAGTTTGTACCTCTTTGCAAAGTCATCAACTCGGATACCTTTTTCTTTTTTTATCTTCTCTATTTTTTCAATAAACTCAGGACGTAGTTCAGGTTCCCCTTCAAGTTCAATATATCTGTTGACAACAAATTCAATCGCCTCACCTTTATCTTTCAAATTATACTTTGCTTTCACAATATTGAGAACTCTATTGATATTGTCGTTTAATTTCACTAACGCCTGAACCATATTAGTTCACCTAATATAATATAAGTTAGACTTATTTATATTCTTTTCGAACGCGTCAGCGGTCTTGGAGAAGAATCGTTTTCGGAAGAAGCCATCGGTAAACTCTTTACCATAAAGCAATAGTCTCATCGTTGAGAAAGAAACGTTATAATCTCTCTCACAACTCCCCTCTGTTTTTTCTTTCCTTTCTTTAAATATAATTGTTGGAATAGCAATACCATCCTACTAATCTCTCATGATTTCTTATGAGAAACCCTAACAACCACTTCCACAGTGATTGATCCATTGAACCAAAAGGTATTATACCAAAAAGTGTCATACAACCTTAAAAATTTATAAGGTTAAAATAATTTAAGGTAAAAAAGGAAAAATTATTATAAGTAAAAATACCAACTGAAATTACTATATATCCTAAAATGTTATAGTACGACCCTCGGATAAAAAAACCAGAGAGAGCTACGTAAAACCAAGCAGCCATTTCCACACAGGAAGAACCCGTATCGTTTTCCTTTCTACATGGATTTCTTCCTCCTGCTCTTTTGTAAGAAGTAATCCTGTTTTCAAATGAAACATTTCCATAGCTTCCAGTAAACCATCAAGCTCACGTTCCTTTGTGCCTTTATCCAGAACATAACAAACCTGGATCACCTCACAAATCCGCGTGTCTTCCTTAATCAGGAAATCACATTCATGATGATTTGCAAAGTAATACACGTCTTTTTTCTGTCGTTTTAACTCAAGGAACACCAGGTTTTCTAACACCCGTCCTTTATCAGGGGAAAACGTTGTTCCACAAACACGATGAAACGCAGGATCAACCGCGTAGATTTTTTTTGGGGCGTTGAGTTGCTTTTTAAGGGAATAATCAAACCGCTGCACCTCAAAAAACAGATACGAGTTACACAGATATGAAATGTATTCCTTAACTGTAATCGCATTCGATAATTGTAATGTTTTTTTCAAGGAGTTGTAGGTGAAAGGAGAAGCAATCGTCGTCATTAAAATATTGACAAGTTCTTTCAAGGTTTTTTGCCGTTTAATCATATATCTAGCAATGATATCTCGATAGAGAATGTTATTATAGAGTGTGTGAAGATACTCCGTATCCATAGTTTTCAGATATTCCGGGATTCCACCATGAGTCATATACTCATCAAACAACTGAATCAAATGAACTTTTTTTTCTGTTAGATACAACCAGTCTTTTTGTGGTACAATCCTTTTAAATCGAAGAAATTCTCTAAACGAAAACGGAAACACTTCAAATGCTTTATACCGACCAGTTAACCGCGTGCCAAACTCCTTACTTAACAGCGAGGCATTGGATCCAGTGATGATCATTTTTTTTCCTTGATCATGAAGTCGCCGAACAAACGTTTCAAATTTATCAATATTCTGAATTTCATCAAAAAAATAGAATTTAGGAGACGGATACACCTCAAGAAGGACTTCATGTAGTTGCTCAAAATCTTTAGCGTGAAACTCAAGAAACCGTTCATCATCAAAGTTGACATAACACACTTTCTTGTTCTGATGTATCAGTTGTTTCAAAAGTGTTGATTTTCCGCTTCGTCGCAGTCCCGTAAGAATAAGAATTCTTGGATCATTAAACCAGGGTATAATGTCGTCTATATTTTCTCGCAAAATAGTTTCTCGGGGGAGAACACTATCATTTTTCTGCTGGGTGACAATCTCACGGAGAACTTCCTTCAGCATCATGCTAAATGGTAATTAGTATAAACATATAAATGTTTTCATTGCCAATTAGCACAATGCAACATACTAAACGTGGAAGCGGTCTTGGGGGTAGAATCGTTTTCGGAAGAAGCCATCGGTAAACTCTTTACCATAAAGCAATAATCTCACCGTTGAGAAAGAAACGTTATAATCTCTTTTACAATTCCCCTTTGTTTTTTCTTTCGAAACCACCGCACCAAGAACCTTTGTTTTACTTCCCTCTCATAAAAACCAACATCTAACAACCCGTTGGCACAATGTTTATCATCTGATGTTTTTCAACACCTGCAGAACCTCTTTTTTTACCTGTATATAAGGAATAACTCGAAGGGTAAGTTTTTCTATATCCCTCGCATATTCTTGCTGTGTGGGAAAAACCAAAGAGAATGTTTTTGTTTTCCTCTTCTTGTATAACAACGCTGTGTCAATCGTCACTCCTTTATTCAGTAAGAACCAGACATCGTACAAATCTCTCCCTTTTTGTCTTTCAAGAAGGGAACATATTTTTTCCACAAGCAATTCTTGTTCGTTCATGACGTATGTCAAAAAATTTTCTCGTGTTTCCGGGTATTCTGATGCAATGAGTGTCCACTCTGGAATGTTCAGAGTTCCTGTTCGTTTCCCTGCGTCGATCCGAATTTTATTCCGTGTCTGCTCTGTCCCAGTATAGAGCGGGCCTTGGAACCCAATCGTACAGGTGTAAGCATCCTTAAAGAGTTCTTTTTTAATGAAATAGTTACTTATTCCCAACAGACGGAATTCTTTTATGGTGCGATGAACCTGTGTGTCAAATTCTTCAGGGGAAATAAGGAGGTTAAAATCCAAATCCTCACTAAAACGATCTAACCCAAACACATATCGTAAACAGGTTCCCCCTTTGAAGACTGCGCTATCGAATAACCGGAAATAGGTAAAAAGAAACAACTTGAGCAGATAATCCTTCTCCTGTTGATAGAGATGCAGTCCTGTTGTTCTCCCAATTTTAATCAACTGATCTCGTGAGATCATCTGATATCCTCCAAAATAATTCTGTCATTCACTACCACATTCCATTTCTTATCATATCGTCCGGTTCCCGGTTTCTGTGGGTTGAGCTTGACCGGGCTCATCGATTTATCCTGCTCCAGTGTTTCTAAGATGTGTCCCTTATCAAGTTCAAGATGTTCAATAAGGTAACCCATTCTCGATAGTAAAGACCGGTTACGGAATGTTTTCAGATACTGAAGAAATGTTTTTTTCCTAAGCTCAGCCCATGCATTTTTGAGACATTTCACGTATTCGTTTAATCCACCGCATTTCTCGAGTTGAAATAAGGAATCAATCACTGCTTTTTCTTTTTCTGCGATGACAAATCTATTGATTCTTGTGTATCCATAAAACTCCCGCGGTTGGAAGGTCGTAATCTCTATAGTGTGCGAATTCAATCTCAGAGTTTTTGTTTGTCTGGTGCTTACTACTTGGATGGTCTGTATTTGTTGTTCGGTAAACCCATAATACGACAAGGCAGTCCAGAAGCTAATATAGGAGGGAATAACCACGATTGTTGCTATCTCAAAGATGTTCTCATAGAGCTGTTCAGTAAGCGCATAGGCATTCCTTTTTATACGCGTTAATACCTGCTTTGCTGTAAGAGAAAATAATGTGTTATGCAGGCGAGTAGTTTGCCAATTGCTTAAAGAACGAAGTTCCTTTACCCCAAAAACCGTAAGACCCTGTGTTTTTACAAGAGAGAGAAGGAGCGCTTCATTCTGAGAGATAGAGATATAATTCTTATAGAGTTGTTTTGATTTTTCCATAACAACAATATATGATTTATACTCTTATTAAGGCTTTCGCAAGCATCATTAAACACACTTCTCCGAGTAATCTTTGCTGAACGAGGCAGCAGCTTGGGGGAGGAATCGTTTTCAGAAGAAGCATTCGGGAAAATCTTTACCATAAAGTAATAATCTCACCGTTGAGAAAGAAACGTTATAATCTCTTTTACAACCCCCCTCTGTTTTTTCTTTCCTTTCTTTAAAATATAATTGACAATTTGTCGTATTTTTTAATTTTTTTCATCATCTCTAATATCATTAACTTTGATACATCCTCTGACTATGTCAGAAAATGGAACCTTACTTGACATTATACGACTGGTTGTTGGAATAGCAATACTATCCTACTAATCTCTCATGATTTCTTATGATAAATCTAGCAGCCACTTCCACAGAGGTCGGTACACGATATTTTTTCTGTCCATCTTCTGTTGTCCTTCAATCTCATCTGTAATAATGAGTCCTTCATTTAAGTGAAATGCATCCATCGCTTTGTCCAATGCTTTCACCTCTCGCTGTTTGGTATCCATAGTTTCTATATCATAACATACTTGAATAAGTTTCATAATCTGAGTGCCTTGCTTGACGACAAAATCAACTTCTTCATGCTGTTTCGTTTTCCAATAGTATAGATCAAATCCCCTTCGAAGTAATTCAATTGCGACTGTATTTTCATAGAGTCTTCCTAGATTTTCAGATGTTTTGAATCCTGCAATGTTTGCAATGCCGTTATCTACACAATAGATTTTTCGAGGATATTGCATCTGATCTTTTATTGTATAGGAAAAGATAAGGCTATCAAAAAACAAAAATGCATTTTTCAAATGCCAAAAGTAATTCAAAAGAGTTGGAACAGAAATTTTAATTCCTCTACTTGTAAAATAGTTTTTCATCTTATTAAAACTAAATGGATTGGAAACATTGCTTGCAAGGTAATACGAAAACTCCTCCATGATATCTTCCTTACGTATGGCAGCCCTCGAAAGTACATCTCTTGAAACAATGTCGGTAAATAGCTGCGAGAGTATCGCTTCTTTTTCTTTTCCTAATACCACATCAGGAAATCCGCCCGTATGTAAGTAGTCATTTAGATGTTTTTTTATCTTAACTTCTTCCCGTTCTGTTGGTATTTTGTTAGTCATTTCGATGTCTTGAAACTGTAAAAATTCCCTAAAGTTAAGTGGCAATACCTGTGTTGTAAGGTGCCTTCCAGTTAATAATTTTGAGTATTCTTTGCTAAGAAGATTGGCAGATGATCCGCTCACAAAAATCTTGATTTTATCTTTAAATTCATCGTGGATACTCCTTATATATCTCTCCCATCCATTTATTCGCTGAACTTCATCTAGAAATAGATAGACAGTTTTATATTTTTCAAAAAGCTCTTCCGCATAGATAAATTTGATTATGTCATTGAAATAGCTTTCTTTCAACGGCATTAGTTTTCTATTTTCGAAGTTTATATAGATTGTCGCCTCTTTATCCAGTCTCTCCCTCAATTTTTTAATAGTTAGGAACATCAGATATGTTTTGCCAGCTCTTCTCGGTCCAATGATATCATTTATAAAATTCTTTTCTAAGGGAAGTTCTATCTCTCTTTCATGTAATCGTTGCGGAAGTCCTTTTTCCCAGTATTCTCGTATTACTTGAGTTATCTCTTCATTCATTCCAGCACCTTATGCTATATCGTTAAACATATTTAATAACTTTACTATCAAATCGTTAAATACGATTAACAATTTATCATCATTTCAACTTTATCATCATCTTAATATGATTGATTTCAATATCACCTAATTATGACAGAAATTGGAACCTCGCTAGACATCATACGACTGGTTGTTGGAATAGCAATACTCTCATATGCTTCTTATACAGATATAAAAACCAGACGAGCATTAGTGTTAATCTGATTTATCAATAACCTATTAGCCATTTCCAGAGAGGGATGAACTGAATTTCCTTTCTATCGATAACTTCTTTTGCTTTGTAATCCCAAGTGATCACCAGGAGATCTTTACATCGGAGTTCTTCTGATGCTTTAAATAATGCAGTATATTCTCGTTTATCGATGTCGTGTGACGTGGAAGCTGCAGTGACCTGAATTAACTGTTGTACCTGTGGGCCACGTTTGAGTACAAAGTCAACCTCTCGTTGTTGGTAATCTTTCCAGTAGTAAAGTTCTATCAAGGGGTTCGATGTTTTTCTTCTTAGTAATTCTATTGCAACCATATTTTCAAGTAATCGCCCAAAATTCTTTGATGTCTCGAATGATATTGCGTTGATTATTCCCGTATCAATAGAATACACTTTTTTTGCAGATGCTACAACTTCCTTATATTTAAATGAGAATTTATCTAACAAAAAAAAGAGGTAGGGTTCTTGAAGATATGAAATATATTTTTTTGAGGTGTGAGAACTTTTTAAATTAAATATCTTCTTGATGCTGTTATAGGTGATATATTTCGAAAAATTTGCAAGTAAATAATTTGAGATTTCTCTCAGCGTGGTGACGTACTGTATTTTATATCTGCTAATTACATCTTTTGTAAGAATTGTTGAATAGAGTGTCGTAAGATAATTTTTAGAGAGATTTTTATCTTTCAGTGCTTCAGGAAAACCACCATACAGAATATAGTCTTGAAGTTTTTTGATAAGGAGGGATTTTTCTCTTGTACTATATGTTTTTTTTTCTGTGATGGGAAACTTTTCATATGTTAAAAATTCTTTAAATGAGAATGGAAAAAGCTCCATGCTAAGGTATCGACCAGTTAGGTGTGTTGCGAGCTCTTTACTAAGAAGTTTTGCGTTGCTACCGGTAATCAGAACATTGAATCCCTGTCGGTTTAATCGATTAACGAACAATTCCCATCCTTCGATGTTCTGGATTTCGTCAAGGAAGATATATGTAAATTCTCCTAGTTGCTGGTAACACGCTTCAAGAATAATATTAAGATCCGATGCTTTTAATCCAACGAGGCGTTCATCATCGAAATTGATGTATGCATAGGTTCTGTTGTTTAAGAGTTGAAATGAGAAGACGGATTTGCCAGATCTTCGAACCCCTGTTACTACTTTTATCAGGCTGCTATCCATTGTTTTTTTCCAGGTGTTTAAATCCTCTCGTTCAATGATGGTTTTTTCGTTGCAAATTCTTTGGATGTCTTCTCTTTGATCGCTTAATATTGCTTGGATTGTTTTTGCATCCATAAGTATCTGTAATGCAAACTTTCTTTTAAATGTTTGTATTTATAATGCAAACTTTTTAAAATAAGTATTAATTGTTGTTTTTCAACAAATTCCATTCTGCCATTGATACAAATTATATCTGCGACCCTCGTCGATACCACAAAATAATGATATTATCATTATCTTAATATGATTGTTTTCAATATCATCTAATTATGACGGAACCTGGAACCTTACTTGACATTATACGACTGGTTGTTGGAATAGCAATACTATCCTACGCGTCTTATACAGATATCAAAACCAGACGAGCATCAAACTTACTCTGGGTGATAATGGGTTCTATCGGTGGAATCCTGTTAATTGTTCAGTATTTTACAATTGGTTTTGACGACATAAGACTACTCCTTTCTATTCCTTTAATGATAGGTTTTTTTTACATATTGTTTCAACTTAGACTTATCTTTGGAGGAGCAGATGCTAAGGCACTCATGGCACTATCAATTCTTGTTCCACTTAAACCCATCATAGATGGTTTTCCGATATACAATGCGTTACCCATTTTTACTTGGACAATATTTTCCAATTCAGTCCTACTATTCCTTTTTATCCCTTTAACTTTATTAGTTTTTAATATCGTTAAAAGAAACTCAGAATTTCCATATTGTCTGTTAGGTTACAAGATGGCTATTGAAAAAGCAAAAGAAAAGTTTGTCTGGCCTTTAGAAAAAATAAAAGATGGCAAAAGAAAATTCATGTACATGCCTAAGGATTTTGATACTGAAAAAGAGTTAGAAGAATTTGAAAAAATCGGTATAAACGAGATATGGGTCACACCAAAAATTCCGTTTATGATTCCACTGTTGGTTGGTTTCATAGCTTCTTTTATCTTTGGAGATATTTTATTCCATCTGATAAATGCGATCAGATCCATGTTATAGTGTCTTTAAAATTCTTGGTAAAAGAAATATACTCCCTCTTAATTTACACTGACTTGCACTATGACTAAAAGAGACTATTACGAAATTCTTGGTGTTGACCGAAATGCTTCAAAGGAAGAGATAAAAAAAGCCTACCGTAAACTAGCATTAAAATTTCATCCTGATAAAAACCCAAGCAAAGACGCAGAAGAAAAATTCAAAGAAATCTCTGAGGCATATGCAGTTCTCTATGATGATGAAAAGCGAGCGATGTATAATCGCTATGGACACGCAGGTATAGATCAAAGATACAACTACGAAGACATATTCAGGGGGGCTGACTTCGGTGACATCTTTGGTAGCATGGGATTTGATTTTGAAGACATCTTTGAGAGATTTTTCGGGCGTAGAATGGACTTTGGTAGAGAAGCTGGTCGTAGGAGAGGTGCAGATCTAAGATATGATATTGAGATAGGTTTGGAAGATGCCTACAGGGGACTGGAAACAGAGATACACATTCCAAGAGCCGAGGCATGCGATATTTGTAATGGTAGCGGCGCTAAGCCAGGTACAAGTCCAATAAAATGTGCTCAGTGCAATGGTACTGGACAGATGAGAATTTCTAAAAGGACTCCATTTGGCATTTTTACTCAGGTTTCTACATGTTCCAAATGTCGAGGCCAGGGAAAGATTATTGAAGAATACTGCTCCAAATGCAATGGCCGAGGCACAATACAAAGAACTAGAAGTATCGAGATTAAAATCCCAAGAGGAATAGATGAAGGCTCACAGCTGAGATTAACTGGAGAAGGAGAAGCAGGTGGTGATCTCTATATCGTGGTTCATATCAAGAAGCACCCGAAATTCAATAGAAACGGTGCGGATCTTTATTATTTGAAAGAACTGTCTTTTCCCGAGGTGGCCTTAGGTACAAAGGTAGATGTTGAACTTCTAGGTGGCGGAGTTGAAAAATTGAAGATTCCTGAAGGAACACAAAATGGTGGCGTTTTTAAAATAAAAAATAAAGGAATGCCGCATCTGCGAAGCTCCGGATATGGAGACCTTTATGTTGAAATCCAGGTAAAAACACCAAAGACCTTGAGCAAGCGAGCGAGAATGTTGATGGAGGATTTACTGGAGGAATTGGCCGCTGAGCGGCGAAAGCTTTAAATATTAATTCTTGTACGTATTATATCAAGAATAGTTATTGGGGGTAGAAAATTATGGATCCGTTTGATGACGAAGACCGAGACCGAAGAAGAAAAAACCCGTTTGATTTTCTCGATGACGATGACTTTGAGAGAATATTTGATGAAATGCAAAAGATGTTTGAGAGCGACAATTTTAAAGAAATTATCGGGAACATGGTTCGTGGCGGCATCGATCCAAATAAAAGATTTGTCAGAGGGTTTAGTTTTCACATCGGCCCAGATGGAAAACCACGCATTGAAGATTTTGGTAACCGGCCGATTAAATCACCTGAAGGAGAACCAAAGATATCGGATGAAATTGAACCATTGACCGACATCATTGAAGGGGATAATGATGTGGCAGTGACTGTCGAGATACCTGGTGTTGAAAAAGAGGACATAGATCTGCATGCGACTGATGATGTACTTGAGATAACAGTTAAAAATCATCCTGAAAGGAAATATCATAAACGTCTAAATCTACCATGTGATGTAATTCCTAAGACGACAAAAGCTACATATAAAAACGGCATTCTTGATGTTGTGATAAAAAGAAAGGAAAAGAAAAAACCTGGGGAAGGATACAAGGTAAACGTAGAATAATTGCCCCCAATTTTTTTATTTTCGCATCTAAAAGACAAATATTCTTTATTTTTAGTCAAAATTCGAAAAGTTTAATAATATTATAAGAATATTAATAGAAAAGTTAATATATAATATAAATTCTACCACATATGCCTGTTATAATAAAAGGTAGTAAATATAACACACAAGTAAAAAATAAAGGAGTCAAAAAAATGAATAAAACATATAAAATTTTTGGAGCAGTAGCGATCATTGGACTGTTTTTGTTATGTTCAATGTCGACAGGACTAGCCACGGGTGGTCAGTCACAGCAGCAACAGCAACAACAAGTGCCGGGACAACAGCAAGTACCCGACCAACCTTATGATGGACAAACATATGCTGCACCCAGTTACTTAAATTGGGACCCAGATGAGACACTTCCGTTTCCAGCAGAATGGTTGGGTATCATATTTAAACCTCAGTTAATCTGCACCTCTATACAAATTACCAGAGGCCAAAGCGATGCGTCATTCACTTGTAAAATAAGAAACGTTGGTAACTCTATAATTGGAAATGGTCCATCAATTGGTAATATTCTAGTAAGACACTGGTACGGATTAAAAGTAATTGACAGCAATTTTGATGTACCGCTATTACTCCGTTTCGTCAGCAAAAAAGTATATACTACCGGTACCGTAATGTGGAACATTGGTGGTTATGCAAAAGTAACCTGCGATGTAGGTAACTCCATAGACGAATGGTTCGGTGACAATTTCCGATTCAGAGCCAGACCATTCCTAGCAAACGTCTAGTGTAATCAATAACAGCAAAAGAAAAATAATTAAGTACAAAAATGTGGGATGTTTAGTCATCCCAGCATCTTTTCTTTTTTTATATTTGCATTAACTCTATAATCTGAATATTTAATCTACTTTTTTGATGCAACTAATTGGTAATAGTTTGAAAGGATAATAACTTATATTTTTTAGGAAATAATCTTCACTTACCCATTGCTCTTCAAATATCTCTAAATCAAATTTTGTAGTTGCATTTGAAAATACAACATGCTTAATATGCAATGTTATGTTGACTTCATCTGATTTTTTGTATTCACTCGTTATATTACCTTGAAAAATAAAGTTTATGCTGGTATTTTGCCGCTCGGCCGATTGCCATTTGAAAATCACAACGGAGGCGTTTTCATCTGGGTCGTAAGTTGTTTCAGAAATTGTATCATGTACAATTAGAGTATCGCCTCCTTGCAAAGAAGTAAGATTAAAAAAAACGGACGAATTTGTTTCAAATTGGTTCATATCATCGCTTAACTCTCTTGCCGTCATTACGACAGTTTTTGGAGAATTATTATAGTTATTGTTGTTATTTTTAATACATCCACAAATGAGGATAACTGTTATCAAACATATGCCAAGTATTAACGATTTAATTTTTTCCATATCCGAACAACCTTTCAATAAATTTGTATGGGCTTAGCCGGATTTGAACCGGCGACCTCCGCTGTGTGAGAGCGACGTCATAACCGCTAGACCATAAGCCCTGATATCTATTTTTTTAAATCGGGTAAATGTATAGTTTTTTTATAATGTTGTTGCTCTTTTAAATATATTATAAAACATAGTAAAATATAAATAGTATTAGAGATTTAATAGAATAGGTTAGAATGAGTGTAGAAAAAAGACCATTGAAAGAGGCAATAAAGGATGCTAATTTTAGAAATAAGATCTTAAAAGTTACTTTAATCTTATACTGGGTAGTTATTGTTTTTGCAATAATCATGAATTTTTTAATTTTTTATATGGAATCTACAAATCCTTTTTATGAATTTACATTTTCGATGTTTTTAGTAGATTTGGTAGTATTTTTTGCCCATATCAGAGGAATACTGATTATTTATATTGATTCAAAATATTGGACGCCAAAAAAAACTTTACAATGGGTGATATTAACAATTTTTCTAGGACCAATTGCTTTTACAATCTACTATTATTTGCATAAATCTACAAATTTAGAACCTAAATATACCGATAATACATCAATATTATTAAGTAAACCAAAAGAGGAAACTGCAAGTAAAGTTGGCTCAAAACCTTTAGCTGAATACAAAGAAACACTATATACAGAAGGATCCACCCCTAAAAAATACTCTATAGTTCAGAAGAAAAATATGGAAGCGAACGATCAAAGAATCTGGCGAGATGTAAAATCGATAGAAAAAAATGTGGATAACATAGATAAGGGCGAGGCACAAAAACCTTCACAAGAGCTAGATCAAGCCGTGGATAGAATACTTTTTAAGAGGAAAAGGAAATAATTTTTAATCCAACAACGAACTTATTTCTTGAAAAATGAGTTGGAATGAGATTTAGATGATAACTGTTTTAAGAATAGGACATAGAATCGGTCGTGATAAACGTATAACAACTCATGTGGCTTTGGTGGCACGTGCCTTCGGTGCTGATAGGATTATCATAGATACAAAAGATGCAAAAATCGAAAAAAACATCCATTCTATTTGCAAACGTTTTGGAGGAGATTTTGAAATAGAAACTGGTGTAGATTATAAAAAAATAATAAAACAATGGAAGGGTGCAATCGTTCATCTTACAATGTATGGTGAGGAACTGGATAAATCAATTAATAAAATTAATAAAAATAAGGATTTACTTGTAATTGTGGGAGCAGAAAAGGTCCCTCCTCAAATCTATCAAGTGGCTGATTTTAATGTTTCTGTGGGTAATCAACCTCATTCAGAGGTTGCCGCTTTGGCGATTTTCTTAGACCGATACGCCTCCGGAAGGTGGCTAAATAAAAAATTTAATGGAAAAATAGAAATCCTTCCTAGCAATAGGGGAAAAAAGGTTATCTCAAAAGAAGAGCAGGTATTGGAATGAGTTCGATTCCCTCCCCAGATGAATGTCTTGAATTACTTAAAAAAACTGGTTGTTCTGAGAATGTTATTAGACATTGCAAGGCAGTTCGAGATGTAGCTTTAAAGATAGCCAAAAGGACAGATGCAGATGTTAAACTTGTTGAAGCAGGGGCACTACTTCACGATATAGGGCGATCAAAGACACATGATATCTTTCATGCAATAGAAGGCGTCAAAATCGCTCAGAAACTAGGTTTGCCACAGAGCATAATAAATATCATTGAACGGCACATCGGGGCAGGTATATCTAAGGAAGAGGCAAAGAAACTAGGACTACCGCCAAAGGACTATATACCTAAAACGTTGGAAGAGAAAATTGTTTGCCATGCTGACAATCTAATTGATAAATATGAACGACAAAACATTGAAAATGCGATAGAGAGAGCTTTGAATAAAGATCATAAGGAGTACGCAGAACGTTTGCTTAAGTTGCATAAAGAATTAAGCGATATCTGTGGTATGGATCTCAATCTTTTGTAGGATTGCAACACCAGAAAGGATAAATATGGTATCTGGGATTTAATCCCCAAAAAATAAAAGATTTATGGAGGAATATTATGGCTGCAAAAGTAGACTCGGAAAAATGTGATGCTTGCGGGTCGTGTGTTGAAGTCTGTCCTGTAGAAGCTATCGAACTTAAGGATAAAGCCGTTATAAATGCTGAAGAATGCATTGATTGCGGAACATGCGTCGATGAATGCCCAAATGAAGCTATAACGCTGTAAATTTTTGAAATAAACCTTCTTTTCTTTTGACGCCCTCCTCGTTTTGCAGGGGTAGCCAAGCACGGTCAACGGCGCAAGATTGAGGGTCTTGTCCTTAGTGGTCCGCGAGTTCAAATCTCGTCCCCTGCACTAAATCTTTTTAAAAACTAAAAATAGTGAAAATTAAAAAAGATGTTTAGTTACCCGATATGGTTGTAACTAAACTAATTTTTTCTTTATAGTTTCAATTATTTATATTGTGCCGTTGTTTTTGTTGTCTGTTGTGTCACCATATTACTGTTCTGTGTTTGAACAACATAGCCGTTAGGATAACTGTTGCCTTGTCCACTAAAGTCAAAGTTCAAGGTTAAATTACCACCAGAGAATGCACCAACTTCAAGTATATTCTGAATTAAGCTCCCGCTCCCGATGTGGTTTCCTAACGTTATAGTGCCTATTGAATTACTAGCCATGGTAACACATTTATGTAAACCTCTGGGATAACTTTCGTCACAAGTAATAAAGTCAAGTCCTTCGAAATGGCCAATGCCATTTTCGTCCACGGTGACTGAAACGCTAGTACTCGGGTCTTTTTCACAATAAACTACGGTCTCCATTAACTGTTCCTGTGTGCAACCGGTTACGTTTCCTTTAATATGAACTGGTTCAAGCCAAGGTTCTGATCCTAACCAATCATAGAATTTAGTCAAATTCTCGGACAAGTTTTGCCTGGCATTATACATTTCAGATAACCATGAATCAATACGTCCTGGATACGTCACTGGGTTCATATGGAAGGCTAGAAGCCATGCATCCACACCAACTACCAGAGCAAGGAATAGTATTTTCCTTAAAGCTTTTCTCGGGGACATATCTGTATTTTTACCACCCCATACTCTAATAAATGTTCTTATGCTCTTTATTAATTTATCCACGAAAGATTTTAAATTATCACCAACCTTTTTATTTAATTTATCGTATATCCATTGTAAAACAGCTGGAACAATTGTCTCAATGAGAGGATGGCCTGCATATTTTTCTAGTAGATGGGCCTCTAAATTATCAAAAAATTGCTGTATACTAATATCGGCTCCAAGCCAAATGTATGCATCATCTTCTATTATTTGCACCCATGTTACATTAGGTATAAAGGTGTCTTGCCATTCTTTTTTTGCATTATTTATTTGATCAATAAATTTTATAAGACCATTTATCCAACCTAATCTTTCTTGTATTTGTTCAGGGGTGAAACCAGTAAAAACATCACCAGCTAGATATGAATATATGTTCTCATATGATTCAAAATACTCAAGTTGGCTACTGGTTCCTTTTAATTCCATTCCTGTCGCAGTGTTTTGAACAACGAACGAACCAGATACTCCTCCAGACGTCGCTCCCACACCTGTATTTCCGATACCTTGTCCTACTGGATTTTCACCTGGAGCTAGTAACCCTTCACATAAATTTTCGTTTAAATCTGTTGCTAAAGCATCTCCTTCATTTGCAAGTATTTGCTGCATCTGTGCTTGGAGTACCTCTGTGTTTTCATTAACATTCAATCCCGCGTCTAGTAGTTCTTGCAACAGATCTTCTGCTATCATATAAATAACTTTAAGAAATCCGCGCCTATTATCATTAACTTTTATTGCTAATTCTTGTTTTGATTGTTGAACTTGAAGGTTTTGAACAGTTTTAGTCTCAGTTACAGCACTGGCTAGTGGTACCATCAGCATCAAAACTGCGGAGAAACTCGCAATCAATATTTTTCTCTTTGAAATTTTCATTTTTCTCACCTAATTGTCTTTATTAATTAATAAAGTATACTTATTAATATATAAATCTTTTTATAAAATTATATAAGAATAAAATATTTTCATCTTATAATAGAAGAACATAACAAAATTAAGGTGTTAGTCTTGTCCTATCTCTTGGAAACAGAATACACTCCCTAATATTCTTTATATCAAGCAACTCCATCAAAAACCGCTCGATACCAAAACCAAAACCACCATGAGGTGGCATACCATACCTAAATGCTTTGAGATATGACTCGAAATCTATGGGATTAAGATTGCATGCCTTCAGTCTTTCTTTCAACAATTTTTCATCATGTATGCGCTGGCTCCCAGAAGCAACTTCAACGCCTTTACATTCCAGATCAAATCCTCGCGAGTATTTATCGCCTTCAGGCATTGTATAAAAGGGCTTAGCCTCTAGAGGATATTTAGTGATAAAATAAAACTCGTAACCCTCATCTTTCATTATTTCGCCAAGAAGTTTTTCTTCTTCAGCACCTAGATCCTGACCCCAAGTTATCTTGCTGCCTTTCTTATTTAACTTTTTAATTACATCATCGTATTTCATTCGTTTAAAAGGTAACTTTGGTACAGTAACTTTCTTATCTAAAACGTCAAGATCTTCCTTGCATTCACTTGCCTTTTTCCACATACAATGAACAAGGCCCTCTAAAACATTCATTACATCCTCTTCGTCATTTATGAAGGCCATTTCTAAATCTACAGCAGTGGATTCATTAAGATGTCTACGCGTATTGTGTTCTTCTGCTCTGAAATACCAGGCAATTTCATACACTCGATCCAAACCTGTGGCCATCAACATCTGTTTATACAACTGTGGTGATTGGGCCAAAAACGCCTCTTTTTCGAAATATTTCAACTTAAAAACATCGGTTCCACCTTCAGAAGAACTTGCAATAATCTTTGGGGTATGCACTTCTATAAAATTCTGAGACCGCAGATGTTCATGAACAGCAGCAATAACAGTATTTCTTATTTTGAATATTGCCTGAGTTTCTTGTTTTCTCAAATCAATAACTCTGTTATCTAATCTTGTGTCAAAATCTGATTCAACTTTATCTACTACACCTAATGGTAATGGCGTTTCTGCAACAGATAAAATCTCAAAAGTTTCCGGTAGAATTTCGTATCCATTTCTTACTTTCTCATTTTCTTTACAAAGACCTTTAACAGATACGATTGATTCTCTTGGCAAGGATGTTAGTTTTTCAAATATTTCGGGAGTTTTCTTTTTGAGAAGTGTAAGTTGAAGAGTTCCTTTTTTATCGCGAATAATAACAAAGGCAATAGAACCAATATTTCGGATGTCTTCAACCCAACCTGCAACAGTGATAGATTTACCAAAATCTTCCTTAGTTACGTCCTTGGAATAGTGACTTCTGTAGGATTCCATACTTTCACCTAATCAAAACAACGAATTTAGTCTTTTTGAAATAAAAGACAGTACCTCACGTAGATTTTTTTCGTTATCCCATGATTTGACTAATTTTCTTAACTTTTTCTTATCCTCATTTTTTAACTTCTTAATCCATCTTTCAATGTTCGGGATAGCTCTGGTAACATTATCTACAATGGTTATATTTGCCGTCCTAGCCGTCCTGGAAATAGGATTCAAATCAATTGCTATAACTACCTTATTCATATCTCTTAGGGCCTGGCATCTATCGCCATCCTCCAAGGGGACAAGGACAACATCGACAGAGAAAATACCTTCCTTATCACCTAGGCCTCTATCGTGATTCAAACCAGGAATTCTAGCATCTGCTTTTTTGCCGTATACTTCTTTTGCTCCACATTTTTTAAGTTCAGATATAATCTTATTTATACGTTTATCAGTCCTATGAAAAAGATTTACCTCGAGTTTCGCAGGAATAACACTTGCTAGACTGACACATTCCTTTGCAGCTAAAGCGGCAACGTTTCCATTAATCGATATTACTGGACTTTCGGCAATAAGTAATGCAGCAGCCGCAACCTTTGCAGCATTCTCCGCAAACGATATTGTCTTTTCACCGAGTAAATAATCAAAAGCCTCTCCTCTACCGTGAGCAATAAGTCCGGTCTCATGAGCAATGCCTTTTTTTGTCGCCTGCGAAATTTTCTCTCTAGTAATTAAAGAAGTATACCGTGGATGACTCTTAGGTATTTTTTTCATAATTAATAAAAAATAATGTACAAATGTGTTTTAAAGTTAGTCATAATAGACTTATGCCGTTTTTTAAGCTTAAATACTGTAACGATTTAGATTATCCGTACATGTTGGGCTGTGGTGCTTGACTTGCGCCTACCATTGGTTTTGCCTGCTTATGGAATTTCTGGAGCTGTTTCTCTATACGTTCTGATTCTTCATACAGTGGAGATACGTTTATCTCTATTTCTGCTATCAGAGCCATAACGTTTATTGATGCTGCAGCAGCCCTTGCATCAGGATAGTTTGGATGTGCTTCGGCTAGTATAGATATTACATCAAAATTAGACTGCTTGCCTAGGTTAAGCAACACTCCTGAAACACCTGCTATAATGCCATTTGTGAATTGCGCAATCTTCTTTGTTGTTAACATGCGTCTGGCTCTTTCTGTCGATCCTATTGCATAGGCCTCGGCCACTTGTCCACCTTCGGACTCTTTTCCTTCGACAACCATCCCTTCAGGAGATATCAGTAACTTGCATCCCTTTTTGACAACCCACTTCATGATGGCTTCTGAGATAGCGTTGATAAGTGTAGGTTTCGGCTTAAATTCAGAAACAAAAACAACGATTTTCTCTCCATTTTTTTCGGTTCCTGCATAGATGCGAACAGGGGATAAAGGCTCTCCAGTGTGAACGACTGATAGTGCAGGGAACTGCGAAGAATTTACACAACCTATCTGTCTTAAATTCAAAGCATCAATTAAATAATTAGCAGCAATGGTACTAACTAACCCTATTGAAGGAAAACCCGCGATAACAGTAGCATCACGAAGGTCTATTTCTTCAAAATCACAAATTTCAACTTCTTCCAATGCATCACCATCCGATACCTATAATACAACTTCTAGCATTTAAAATTAATTGGTGAACATAGGGAATACAAAACTATCCTTTCACTACACCCAACGGCAACAGTTTTGCGACCTTAAGAGAAATGCCCGCACCATGTGTTACATTGACCACTTGGGCCACATCTTTATATGCATCTGGAGCCTCCTCAGCCATAACTTTCAAACTCGCAGGATGTGCGTAGATTCCTTTCTTTTTCAGCTCATTCAAAATGGTTTCACCGCGCCATCGTCTCACTGCTTCGTGCCTGGACATCACTCTCCCTGCGCCATGGCATGTCGATCCAAATGTTTCCTTTGCCGTGGTGCCACGAAGGAGATAACTTTCTGTTCCCATATCTCCTGGAATTAATACAGGCTGACCGATATCTCTATACTTTAATGGAACTTCGCTTTTACCTGGTCCAAACGAGCGGGTTGCACCTTTTCTGTGTACGTATACCTCTCTCTTCTTTTTTTCAATCTCATGCTCTTCGAGTTTAGCAATATTATGGCAAACGTCGTAGATGATGTTCATGTCCATACTTTCTGCACTGTTCCTCAATATTTTTTCAAAGGATTCTCGCACCCAATGAACAATCATCTGTCTGTTACACCATGCAAAGTTTGCCGCACATGCCATCGCCTTGAAATAATCCTGTCCTTCTTTGGAATTTACAGGAGCGCATGCCAGTTGTCGATCGGGAAGCCAAATATTGTATTTATTCACAGCTTGTTCTAACACCCGCAGATGATCTGTACAGACCTGATGACCAAAGCCACGAGAGCCAGTATGAATCATTACCATTATTTGTCCTATAGTTTCTACGCCAAAAACTTTTGCTGCTTTTTCGTCGTAAATTTCAGCGACTTTTTGTATTTCCAAGAAATGATTGCCGGCCCCAAGAGAACCGAGTTGAGGCGCTCCTCTCTGTTTTGCCATTTCAGAAACCTTGCTCACATCTGCATGTTGTAAACATCCATTTTCTTCCAGATACTCAAGATCTCTATCCCAGCCATAACTGTTTTCGACAGCCCAGCGAGCTCCTAATTTGAGCACATCTTCTAATTCCTTTCTGCTGAGACGAACCTTGGCATTGGAACCTAAACCAGAAGGAACATTCCGAAACATCTCATCGATAAGATTATGGATTTTTTCAGCATCTAAATCGGAAGCATGTATGTTAGTTTTCACGAGTCGAACACCACAATTTGAAACGACGAAATTATTCGCGATAAAATTATGATGGTGATCGGCAACGGTAAAATCGTAGACAGAAATCCCTGACTTTGCCATCGTTTTCTTCTGTATCTTATCCCATACGAGTCCCGAGTCTCTCAACCTTGAGGTGTGTTCCTGCATAAATTTTTTAAATTGCGGAAAGTTATGAGCCACTCTGGGAGAAGTCTTGCGCTTTTCGTAGAGAGATCTCTCGATGAATCGATCATTAACATACGTAGATCTGAGTTTTTTATAAATGAGAGACACCGAAACACCGGCGTTTTTCATCTTTTTAACTAACGCTTCTGCTTTTTTCCTTTCATTCAACACATTTCTTTTTAACTGCAAGTAATGAGCTGCGAGATTTGCGAGATGCTGGCGTTTTTTATTATATTCAAATCCAACTGTCTCCCAAAATTGTATAAGATTATCCGGATTTGATGAGATTTCGAGTCGTAATCGATATGAAATCTTACCTCCCACATTAACAAATTCCTTTCGTTCTCCAATTAAAGATGCATTGATTCCAAAATCTTCTAAGAGAGTTCTGATTTGTCCAAGAAATTTACGTCCATTCTTTACACATTCTTCCAATTTATTCATAGAAAGTATTGGGGGGTAAAAATTATAACCATGACCGGTAACTGTAGATGGTGCAGAAAGTTCCGCACCAAAAAGTGATGCTAAAAACAATCTTTTCTGCCACAATGGAAGATTAAAGATCCAGTCTGGAAGAAGATATTCTTGAGCACACTTATTCCCAAGGGGTACGCCCATTGCCCACAGTAGTGCCGCAAGGCTTGAAGAAGTGGTTTTAATGTTATGCTCCACACTTCTAAATTTCACTGTATTATACAATGTTTGTATCTCGTGTTCTCTATCTCTCACGTAAATCTTTGAAGCGGTAAATCCTAATTGTTTGATATCGGACCGTATGTCCTCAAGATCGTCGGATTGTCCATAATACCATACCGTCCCTTTATTTCCAGTAAAATAGAGTGTTCCGTCTCCTAGAATATATCCCATTAATTTCAGTAAATACGGAAGTTTATCACTATTCATTTTTAGTGGAAGTACCCCTCTTTTTTTCAGCTCATTTATCGAGGATGAAAGATTCTTGCTGATCGGCAATTTCCTGATATCTTCTTCGGTGACTACTATTTTATCTGGTGGTTTTCGAAATTCGACACCACAGAAGGGAAGAACTGCCACTTGTTCTCCATCTTGTATGTGGTTAAGAGCAATCATGCCTTTGGGTGTGTAAAAGGGGTGATCCTCGGTTGCAGTGATTGTTCTTCCACTTTCTGTTACCACTTGATAAATTTTCTTTTTTGTTGCAAACTTCATGAACGCACGGATATCTGTATTGATAATTTTTTTCCCGAAGTTCGCACACTTAATTTTCTCTTTTATCCAGTCGTTCTCGAAATCCTTTATATTTTTTGTGTACCCATGCTCATGCAGAATTTTTGTATTTCCAGAAAGACAGTTGATATCATACCCAACTCCCCCTGGTGAGATAACACCTTCTTCTGCATCTACTGCAGCAACCCCGCCGATTGGAAATCCATACCCCCAATGGATATCTGGCATGGCAAGCGATTTTCCAACGATGCCAGGAAGCATAGCCACATTGGCAGCTTGCTCAGGAGCGTTATCAGTTCTAATGGAAGAAATCATGTCCTCATCTGCGTAAATAACGGCAGATGTCCGCATATTCAGATTATTTTTTTCTCCCCTATAACTTTTAGGAATCTCATATCTAAAATCACCAATCTTATTTAACGGTCCATTCCATTTCATTGTTCTTACACAAATAAAGCTAATGCAAAAGATGATTTATAAATCTTGATAATATTTTTCTCTCTATTTTTTCTTCTTTAAATAGGGTAGACCAGTTTTTTTATTGACCTTTACTTCAAAGCCCGTAGGCAATTCAGAAGGCTCTCCTTCATCTGGCTCTGCCTTACTAAAAAAACGAACAAACCGTTTTTTACCAGACTTGGTTTCAATTTTCTTTTTATAAAGAGTATAATCTTCGTACGTATAGCCTTGCTTTTGCATTTCATCCGTGCCATAAGATTCCCATTCTTCATCATGTGCTTTTTCTTTAACAAATGGCTCATCTTTCGTGCCATGAGACAACTTTTCATCATATTCTTTCTTGTCTTCAATTTTTTTGTCCATTCTTTTGATTTCTTTTTTTATCCTTTTAGCAAGCTTCCTTTTAATTCCCTTTATTCTTGTCAAATCTCTGACTGATTTTCCTTTTAAAATATCAACAGATGTAATTCCGTTTTCATAAAGCAACGAGGCCGTTTTCTCATCTATACTGTTTATACCTCTGAACGCCTCTATCTTCTTATCTTCCTCGATAATTTTGTCTTCTTCTCCAAAAAAATCTTTCGCATCTTCTACAAATTCATACTTCGATATATTCTCGTCAATTTTTTTAGCATCATCTTCCTCAAATTTTTCATCAAGACTGAAATATTCGCCCGGCTCTTCCTTGATCTCAATTGCCGATTCTTTAGGCTTTTGCTCTATTTCTCTTTTAATATTTTTGGCCAATTTCTTTCTAATACCTTTTATTTTAGTTAAATCTCGCAAAGATGCCTTTTTTACAACATCGATAGAAGTAAAGCCGTTATCATATAACAAAACTGCAGTTTCTTCATCTATACTTTTTATATCTTTGAAAATATCTATTTTGCTATCTCTGTCTAAAGTTGAAATTTCTTCTTTATGTTCTTCGTCTAGAGTCATTTCCTCTTTTTGTTCAAAAGTCTCTTCTTTAAATTCAGATTTTTCTTCTGATTCTCTAAGTTTTAATTCCTCATTTTCTTTCTTTTCTACAGGTAAAAATATTTTTTCTGCAAAATCAGTTTTTTTCCCTTCTTCTTCCTTTTCAACAACTTTGGGTCTAAATTCATTTAATTCGTATTCCTTTTCTTGCTTAGGCAAGGGCAATTCTTCTGGCATTTCTGGTTTAGTTTCTTCTTTTGCTTTTTCCTCGATAACTTTGGGTTTTTTTGTGTCTACCGGTTCCCATTCAGGTAATTTTTTGTCTTCGACAGTAGTTGCTTCACTATCCAGAATCTTTGGGCTTTCTTCTGTTTCTAACGTAGAACTTATCTCTTTCTTTTCTGTGACTTCTTTGGGTTTAACTTCTAAAAATTCAGGTCCTTTAATCTCAACTTTTTCAACTTCATACAGCTCTTCGTCTTTGTATGATCCTGTTTCTTGTTTTTCTTCCGGTTCTGTATGTTTTATTTCTGGTGCGATAAATTCTTTTTTTTCTTCCTTTTGATAAATTTTAACCCGTGGTTTCAAAGGATCAATTTTTTCTTTATTATCTTCTTTGTAATTTTTATAAATATAAACAGTACTTTCTTTAGAAGATCCAATTAATCTTCTACGTAATGCCTCTAGATGTTTTTCATCTTCAGGATGCAATTTTCCATTGGAAGGATTATCCAGAATAATGCGTAATTTCTCTAATCTCTCCTTCTTGGATTTTTCATTTTTTTGCATGATATAACCATACCCCTAATTTTTTATTCACATCTTATCTAGTCGAATACTGTATATATAACTTATTGCACAACTCTTATCAAATAGTATAAGACGTTTATTATATTAATATATTTTTCCTAATTTTAGCCTATCTTTTTAAATTTTTGCAAATTAAAAAGTTTATTAAGTCATTTATGCATCTCTTTCCTTTTGATTCATATGAATTTCAAGGGAAGAGACATAATCTCAATAAAGGATTTTTCTAAGGCTGAAATTGAGTATCTGCTAGATTATACCAAAAAAATGGTACCATATGCTAATGGAGAAAAACATACCAATGTTTTAAAAGAAAAGATACTCTGTTCATTGTTTTTTGAACCAAGCACCCGCACTAGGCTTAGTTTTGAAAGTGCAATGAATAGATTGGGTGGCCGAGTAATAGGTTTCGCAGAACCCAGTGCAACATCACAGAAAAAAGGAGAGAATCTGGCAGATACCATACGAATGGCTGACTCCTATAGTGATGCAATTGTAATAAGACATCCTCAAGAGGGAGCGGCAAGACTTGCGGCAGAATTTGCTAAAGCACCAGTTTTAAATGCAGGAGATGGAGCAGGACAACATCCAACACAATGTCTTCTTGACTTATTTACCATCTTGACGGAAAAGAAGAAGATCAAGGGAAATAACATAGTCCTGCTTGGTGATCTGAAGTACGGTCGAACCGTCCATTCCCTAGCCTATGCGCTGTCCATGTTTAAAGCGGATTTGACCTTTGTTTCCCCAGAATCGTTGAAGATGCCAAAAGAAGTGATTAATGAATGTAAGGAGCTAGGTGTAGAGCCAACGAGTACGACTAGCCTAGAGAAAGCGATCAAAGAGGCAGACGTTCTTTATGTGACAAGGATTCAGAAAGAACGATTTCCTGATGCAGAAGAATATAATCGCGTTGTCGGTAGCTATAAGGTTGATGCTACTCTTTTAAAACAGGCAAAAGAGAATCTTATCGTGATGCATCCATTACCACGAATTGTGGAAATAGATCCCGAGGTAGATAAAACAAAACACGCACTGTATTTCAAGCAAGCATTTAATGGAGTTCCTGTCAGAATGGCGCTACTCTCCCTCATCTTAGGGGGTAAAAAATTATGAAAGAACTAAAAGTCACTCCAATCAAAGATGGGACGGTCATCGACCATATCACACCAGGACGTGCATTAAAGGTTCTTCGTATCTTAAAAATTCCAGAATCAACCTCTTCGGTCGTGAGTGTTGCGATGAATGTATCTGGTAAAATGGGGAAGAAAGACATTGTCAAAGTCGAAAACCGAGAATTGGATCCAAAAGAACTCGATAAAATCGCTTTGATTGCCCCAAAAGCCACTATAAACATTATACGAGATTACGAAGTTGCCAAAAAACACAAGGTGGTATTGCCAGATGAAGTAATAGGGATTGCCAAATGTTCAAATCCTACATGTATTTCCAATGCCCGAGAACCCGTGGAAAGTAGATTTCATGTTATAGGTAAAGATCCACCAAGGATAAAATGCTACTATTGTGAGAGAGAACCAGAAGACATTACTGAAGGCATTATCTAGTCTTTCTCATCTTTTCGAGTATTTCTTTTGCTCGATCAAGTTTTATCTTGTTTTCTTTAACCATTTGTTCTGCTAATTTATCGATTTCTTTTCCCTCTGCGCCAGCCATTACCGCTATATTTTTTGCATGCAGTGACATATGTCCTTTTTGAATTCCCACTGTTGAGAGAGCAAAGACTGCAGCAAAGTTCTGAGCAAGTCCTAGACTTGCGACAACTTCAGCAAGCTCCTGTGCCGTTTTTATGCCAAGTATTTTTCTGCAAAGCTTTGCCTTAGGATGCATGTTAGCCGCACCGCCTACAATACCTACCGCAAGAGGCAGCTCTATTTCCCCCACAAGATTTCCATTTTCGTCTTTATAGTATGTGGTAAGTGAAGAATAACTCCCGTTTCGTGACGCATAGGCATGGGCTCCTGCCTCAATTGCGCGGAAGTCGTTTCCAGTTGCAATGATTAGTGCATCTATGCCGTTCATAATGCCCTTGTTGTGTGTAGCTGCTCGGTATGGATCAATAGTTGCTAGTATATAGGATTCAAGAAATGCATCAACAACATGCTCTCCACCCATTGTTTCTTTATCAAAGATGGCTTTGGCCTTGAATATTCTTTTATCCGCAAGATTTGAAAGAATCTTTAGCCTTACTTTTCCGTCTGTTACTTCCTCAAGAGATGGTGCCAACGCCTCACACATTGTGTTAACAGCATTTGCTCCCATGGCATCACGAACATCAACAATCAAATGAACAACAATCATTTTGCCAATGGGGCTGTTAAGTATTCGTACCTCGAGGTCCTTTGCTCCACCACCCAAATCTACAAGAATCTTATCTTGGGCATTTGCAAGTCGCAAGATTTCTTTTTTATGCTCCATGATTTTTTGTGCCGCACCGGCAATATCTTCTACATTCAAAATTTGAATTTGACCAATCATTAAAGGCTTTGAGCATTCCGTTTTAAATCCACCTTTGCCCCTAGCAATTTTTGCTGCGTTACTTGCAGCAGCTACAACACTTGATTCCTCCGTTGCCATCGGAATAAGATAATCCTTTTCATTGATGAGAAAATTAACTGCAACGCCTAGCGGCAACTCAAATGTTCCAAGTGCATTCTCGATCATTCTATCTGCAACTTCTATGCTAAGACAAGATGAAAACAAATTTACCTCCTCTTTGCTCAAATCTGAGAATTGTCTTACAAATTCTATTCTCTTATCGACTGGCAGCTTATAGAAACCAGAAACCTTAGATGACTTTTCATTCGACGTATTAATCGCCTCCTTTATTTAATTCTCCAGAAAACAATTTATTGTTTTTATAATTGTGTATTTTAGTTACGTCTATTGACGAACTTCATTTTAAGATATTTTTAACCTTTAATTTCTCATTTAAGTAATTAAGAAACACATGATATGATTCTTCCTTTATTCTCCCTTTCATCAGAATTTCAATTGCATGCTCCTTTTTCTTATGAATTCTTTTGATTTTTATTTTGGCAGTACATCTATGTGCACCATCTGAAAGAGCAGTAATTTCAAGGATTTTGCATTGGTTAATATCAAATGAGAGTCCTTTGAAAATATCAATAGCATTTTTTAAATCTGAAATAATCTCCGGGTGATCATGCTGTATTTTTTTATCAATAAGTATCTTAGCAGTATGTTTAAATTTGGCTTTTGCAAGTGCCCTCAAGACGGCATCGGCAGTTGAAAGAAGATCAAAATGCTCCTCGATATATGTATTTCCTGTAATCTTTGATAGCAATCTTGAAAAAACATTTGGCGGATTGATCTTTGTTTGTTCTACGTCAATATCCAATTGAATATGCATGTTTTTCAATATAACATTGTCACCTCCTTTCTGAGGTTTTTTATCTCTTTTTTCGCTTGGATGCGTCGCTTCTATCCATTCCATAGTTTCCTTTGGACCATAAACCCAAGGAGGCTGTTTAAAATCAGGATTTTGTTCAGTCATTTCTATCCAGAAAAATACAACATCTTAGAACTTATAATGATTTCCCAAAACTACTACAAACTTAAACAATGGATTCTCTTGTTTTAACGGCCATGCCATACTCAAATGATAGCATTTCATCCCTGTTTAATAGTGTTCTACCGACAGCCAATAGCTTATCCTTTTCATCAACAATAAGACACTCGTCGAATGGGCGTAAATTTGGATCACAGTCTACCACGAACTTAGCGAAAACACTCTTTCCTTCCTTTATAAAAGGCACTGCATCTTCTTTTACTATTACTCGCAGTTTAGGATATTTAAAAAAATGATGAAGAAGTCGTGCACCTTCTATTTTCAAAGTAAATAAACCATCTTCAGCACGCATAGATAATACATGACGGCCATCCACGTGAATGTTACGTATTTTGTCTGTATTTTTTGATTTAACAATCTCTACATTTCTATTCAATAGTGCCTTAGAGGCACCTTTTCCAAACTGCATATCTACAACAGCAGAAATTCTCCTTAAATCTACGTCTTCCCTTTTTTTATCTTTCGATTCAGACAATTCTTTTAAAGTTTTGTTACCTTTCCAAAATATTATTTTTCTATTTTTTGTAAATTCACTGAATATCCTGTCCACTTCTTCTTTGGTCTCTTTATCAATAATTTCAGGAAATACAGATTGAGCAAAAGGATACATTTCATCAAGCTCAATTGGTACAGGACCAAGATATGAATTTACCAATAAACTTACATTTCTCTTTCCAAGTATCTTCTTTATTTTTTCAGAATAATACCTTGAGTAAGGTTTCTTTCCTTCTGGAAAAACAACAATAGTATCAAATGAAGGTTCATATCGATTCAACAGTCTTTTATGACATCTATGGATGAGCGGCCTATGGATCGTGTGATTTCCTGTGTAAAATAATGCTTTGTTTTTACTAGTGGGTTCAAATCGTTCTAGCCATTCTTTATTTTCTTTTTTTCTTAGCTCTCTTAAAGCATCGAGTAAATATGGATTTGAGCCAGCTCTTCTTTCTACTAGCTCCCAAAGATTTCCTTCAACAATGGCACTTCTAATCTTTTTAATCTCAGCAAAACTAACATATAAATTATGCTTTGCCAAATGTAGAGTAATTTCGCTTTTTTCCATTTTTTTAAGCTCAGATGCAGTAAATTTAGTACAAACAGGACAACAACACGGAAGTTCCTCCAAATCTTCTAGCTTTTCCGTCCCTTCAGGTAAAATCATCCTTCCATCATCGGCATATTTTGCATAGGCTGAGGAATCAAAGAAATCACAACCAAGTGCGACAGCTAAAGGAAACACCAGCGGATGGCCTGCTCCAAATAAATGAACGGGTTTTGATGGATCTAAGCCTCGTTTGGCAGAGAGAATGCATCTCACAAGGTCCGTATATCGTTGGTTTTCCATCAGAGGTACTACGCCACCAATTGGGAAGAAATCTGCATCTATTTTGCTCAGTTCTTTGGCACACGTCTCTCTTAGATCTGGATAAATGGAACCTTGAACGGTACAGGCAAGCAGCATATCATTTTTCGCAGGTATGCTCTTTTTCGCTCGTTTGATAGTCTCTTTCATTCCTTGTTCTGCTTCTTTTTTAGTTTGGTCGGGAGTTCCAAAGATATCCAAGATTGTTCCTATGTCACTTCCAATGTCTCTTTGAAATTTTACAATTTCTATAGGATCTACATTTATCTCTCCGTATATGTAGGACTGAAAAGTTCCAGAGTCCGTCATGATGGGCCCATCAAAATCTATTAGTTTGTGAACGCCTTGTTTTAATGCTTTTTCCCCTAATTTTTCATCTTTTTTTATTATATATGAATTAGTAATTACTATCTCGGTACCAAAGAGCTTTTTCATTTCTTTTGGGGTGATAGGCATCTTGTTTGGGTTAATCACCGGCATGAGATTTGGAGTAGTAACTACTCCGTGTTTGGTTGTAAGTTTGCATATTCGCCCAGCGGCGTCTCTATCTCTAATTTCAAATTTCATTCTGAGAAAGTAAATAAAGAGGGATATTTAGCTTTTAGTTGTCGTAAAAAATCATTTTTTCAGAAATTCCGATATCTAAATGTGCATTTTATCTTTACACCTTTACAAAGTTGCTGTTTAACATTTATTTAGGCTATTTGTATGGGGTCAATAATTTTTTTCAATACAGCAATGGCCGACAAAGATGCCATATAACTTGACTGGGGATTATTTGGATTTGGCATGTTTTCCACTTCTGCTCTTAGTCGACCGAACTTTCCATGGGCCAATATTTTATGACTGATTCTAGTTTCTACTGGGTCAGCAACAATCTCCACTTTCGTGTTATCAAATCCAACTCCAGCAATGGAAAGACACGCGGCAACATTGATATTTTTTGGGAATTGTTTAACCGCTTCGCGTGCGCTTCCTTCAAAAATGATAGTTCGTTTATCAACTTTTTTACCAAGAGATGCGGGTGGCTTTGTTGTGACAAGAGTGACACTGTCTAGTTTTTCTATACCGGCGGCAAGTACGCCGTCAATTCCACAGACGGCACCAGATGGCAAATAGATTTTACAGTTGTTTTTTCGTGCCGTATCCTCCATTTTTTTTCGAAAAGCATCGTCAAATAAACTCCCGGTACTCATAATCACCAGGTCTTTTCCTGATTCCAAGATTTTTATCCCATATTCGATGACAGCTTGCTGTGATGCGGCTTCGAACGCAATATCAACGTCATCCAAGAATTCTTCTACCGGTTTTATTTTTGCTTTTTTAACAGTCTTACACAGTTTGTCTGAAGCGGCTTTGTTAATATCAAAAAGATAGATATTTTCGATTTCTTTCATTTTATCTGCAGCCTTTGCGACATCAGTTCCAATGGCGCCACAACCAATAATTCCAAGCTTCATAATTCTCCCAAAACCTTAAAACAGGCATTACTATAAAAAATATCGTTATGGATAATATTGATAGATATCTGCTCGAGGATCTAGATAAAAAAGGAGATGTAACTTCAGATTCTTTGTTTACTGATGAAACGGCTAAAGCGCATATTATTGCAAAAGAAGATTGCATTGTCGCTGGACTTGAAGAGGCAAAAATAGTATTTGAACGATCAGGGGCAAAAGTCAAGCTACAGGTAAATGATGGTGATTTTTTAAAAGGAAAAACTGTTGTAGCTAAGATTAATGGACCTGTACGCTCTATTCTCAAGGGTGAAAGATTGGCTCTCAACTTTATCTGTAGAATGAGCGGTATTGCTACGGAGACAAGGAAGCTTGTGGATAAATGCAGAGCTATAAATCCGAAAGTAACCGTAGCTGCTACAAGAAAAACAACGCCAGGTTTCCGCAAATATGAAAAAAAGGCTGTTATGCTTGGCGGCGGAGAGTCACATCGATTTGGTTTGTATGATGCCGTTATAATCAAAGACAATCATATCAAATGTATTGGTTCGGTTGAAGAAGCAATTAAAAGAGTAAAACGGAGGGTTCATAATAAAATCATAGAGGTTGAAGTAGAAAATCTAACTGATGCACTCACAGCAGCAAAGATGAAAGTTGATGTGATAATGTTGGATAATCTTAATCCCAAATTAGGTAAAAGCATTGCAAAGAAAATTAGAGAAATAGATAGTAATATTATTATTGAAATATCTGGCGGAGTTACTCCAGACAATATTGTCAACTACGCATCTTTTGCAGATCGTATTTCTCTAGGTTATCTCACGCATAGTATAAAGAATAAGGATTTTTCTTTAGAGATTATTTAGTATTTTTTTGGAAATATTTAATAATCGCAATCCCTTTACAATATTGCAAAAAATATAATAATAATCACAATAGTGGGGTTTATTGTTGTGAGGGCATGGTGATTTAGATGAGAAAAATTGTTGAAGAAGTTGTCGCCAATGAGAATAGAAAAAAGAGAGAAAATAAAGCCAAGAAATCCGAAGAAAAAAACGATATTTTAAGAGATTCGCTTACTAGAGATACAATTGGTAGAGGCATTAAAAACAAAGAATTGGAAGAGGTATTGGAAGGTTTAGTTACTAAAATAAAGGTTATCGGCTGTGGCGGTGCCGGAACCAATACTATTTCTCGATGTGTAGATGCAAAGATAAGTGGAGCAGACTTGATTGCTCTTAACACCGATGCCCAACATCTTCTGATATCTACTGCGCCGCATAAAGTGCTAATTGGTCGCCATCTCACTCGCGGTCTTGGTGCAGGTTCTCTTCCTCAAGTTGGTGAGGAGGCTGCAATGGAGAGTGAGGACGACATACGTAATGCGATTGCGCCGGCAGACATGGTTTTTGTGACTTGTGGACTTGGAGGCGGTACTGGTACTGGTTCCGCCCCAATTGTTGCTCAGATTGCTAAGGAGGCTGGTGCTCTAACGATAGGAGTTGTCACCCTTCCTTTTAGAGTCGAAGGTCTTGTACGTTTGGATAATGCAGAGACTGGTTTGAAACGACTGAGAGATGCCTGTGATACAGTTATTGTTATACCAAACGACAAACTGCTTGATATTGTACCAAACCTTGCGTTGAATGCCGCATTTAAGGTTGCAGATGAAGTACTCATGAGATCGATTAAAGGAATAACCGAGATGATTACAAAACCAGGTTTAGTCAATCTAGATTTTGCAGATCTAAAAACTATTATGAAACGCGGTGGAGTGGCCATGATTGGTCTTGGAGAAGCAGAGGGCGAAAACAAGGCAGTAAATGCTGTTGTAGAGGCACTTAACTCCCCGCTACTTGAGGTCGATATCTCTGGAGCTACCGGGGCTCTGGTCAATGTGACTGGAGGCGAAGATATGACGATAGGTGAAGCCGAACGAGTTGTCGAAGAAGTTTATTCAAGAGTTGATCCCAATGCTCGCATCATATGGGGAACTACGATAGATCCAGATCTCAGGAAAAGCATTCGTGCAATGTTGGTCATTACTGGCGTTAAATCAAAACAAATTCTAGGTCCATCGCAGAGATCATATGAAAATAAAGAGTACGGCATTGACTTTGTAGCATAGTAACTAGACAAACTAGCTTTAGGTTCTAAAGGTGAACTAGTTACTGTATTGAAATAAAGTCAGCCAAATTCTTTATATATACCTATTTATTTGACGATTAGCACTCTTTAGAGGTGTAAAATAGTGAAGTTATTTAAAAGTGATAAAATTAAAAGCGATAAAAAATTCATGGAACGAGCCACAGAATTACAAAATAAACTAGAGGCAAAACAAAAAGGATTTGGGTCAGGTAAATACGGCAGGGTCTTAAAAATGGCTCGCAAACCTACCAATGAAGAATACAAAAAAACCTCGATGATAACTGGAATAGGAATCTTGCTTATAGGTGGGTTAGGTTTTCTTATTTTCCTTTTAGTCACAGAAGTTGCACCTTGGATAGCAAGAACTCTTGGATTGATAAAATAGTGTGATATTATGCAAAATACAGATTTTGAAGCAAGTAGTGAAGAAAAAACAAAGATATTTGCGATAAAAACTCAAGTTGGTAAAGAGCAAAACACGGCTGACCTTATCAACAGCAGAGCTGACAAATCGAAAATAAAGATCACATCAATCCTAGTTACACCGGAACTCAGAGGATATATATTTGTGGAAAGCTACGATATAGAACGCATAAAGGATATGATTAAAACAGTTTCTTACGCTAGAAATATGCTTGAAGGCGATACGCCCATAGAGCAGATAGCACATTTTCTGATACCTGCATCTGCGGTTGCAAAGATAGCAGAGGGTGACGTGGTCGAAATGGTTGCAGGTCCATTCAGAGGAGAAACTGCAAAGGTTACACGCATAGATGATACAAAGGAAGAGATTACCGTGGAACTCTTTGAATCAGTTGTTCCGATACCAATTACCGTTCGTGGTGAACAAGTCCGAGTAATCAAAAGAAAAGAAGAAGAAAAAAAGAAAGAAGAGGGAGCGTAATCAAATATGGCAGATACAATTAAAGCACTTGTCGATGGTGGAAAAGCTTCTGCAGGTCCACCACTCGGCCCAGCACTTGGTCCACTAGGTGTAAACATAATACAGATTGTCAATACAATCAACGATAAAACCAAGCAATTTGAGGGAATGAAAGTTCCAGTGAAAGTTATTGTTGATCCAAGGACGAAAAAATTCGAAGTCGAGGTAGGCACACCTCCAGCATCATCATTGATTCTTAATGAACTCAAGCTGGAGAAAGGTTCAGGTGCTCCTTCCACGAAAAAAGTAGGAAACCTCACTGTAGATCAAGCGATAAAAGTTGCCAAGATGAAACACAGTAATCTTCTAGGTAAAAATCTTAAGAAAAAAACAAAGGAAATCATAGGAACCTGTGTGTCGATGGGTATAACTGTAGAAGGAAAAAAACCACAAGAGATTCAGAAAGCTATAGATGAAGGGACTTACGATTCTAAATTCCAATCTTAATATCTTTATCTAATTTTCTCTTTTAGATCTTCAATAAGTTCGTTATCACTCATTAAAAATTATATCATGCAATGAGTTTCAAATATTTTTCTTTACATTAAAAATTAAATTCGCTTAAAACCGCGTTGGAAGAACTGTTTAATTGCTTTTAACATCCGATCACGTCTTACCTGCAGGGGTATTGTAGTTCCAGTGCCCCATGTTTTTTTCTTAATAATTTCTGATAAAATAGAATCTATGTCCATGTCTGTTGACTCTATAACAGTATGGCCATATCCTGCATATGACGGATCATGTGCATCACTGCCACCTGTTCCGCCTAAGTTGAATTCTTTTGCAACTTTTGCTGTTTTTATGTTTGTTTCTGGTAGACTGCAGCCGTTGAATACTTCTATTGCAGGGATTTTTTTATAGATTATTTCAAGTTTTTCTTTTTTTATACCTGACATTCTTCTAAAAAGATGAGGTACAACAGCTATTCCGCCGGCGTCAATAATTTTATCTACAGTTTCTTCGACAGACAGCTCTCTAGGGATGTTTTCTTTCACACCTAATGCTATGAGATGACCGTCAGCAGTTGAAATTTCTAAACCAGGAATTATAATGAAATCTTTGGGTTTAATTTTGAGTGCTTCTAATGACCCTTCTATAGAATTGTGGTCAGTAATTGCCATCCCTTGTAATCCTTTTATTTGAAGTTGCTTCATTATATCTTTAGGATGGCCAGCACCATCTTCTGAATATTGCGAATGAACGTGTAAATCCAATTTTATCATAGACTAAACTTCCAATTTTTGAAACAGGTAGTAAACTACGGTATTAGAAACTTATGGTTTAAAAAGTTCGTAATTTGCAAAGGTACATGCGGGCGCCGGGATTTGAACCCGAGTTTTAAGCTTGGCAAGCTTAAGTGATACCAGACTACACTACACCCGCGATGGATGTTAGAAACCAAGTAGCAAAAACCCCTTAAAAAGACTTATGGTATCATTCGCTTCAATGGTTTACTCAAATGTCTTCTAGCGCAAACCGGAACCTCATAAAAACCAGTTTTAATTGCCCGTTTTTTTTCTTTCATCATCGGTTTCTTACTCGTTCTACTACAGATTATACATTTATAGCCTTGATCTTTCCCTTTTGATTTCATATGTTTACCACATTTTGGACAGACGGGATTCTCTACTTTTTCAACTTGTTTTGCTAGATGCCTTATGTTTATTTTTTCAATATTGACAGTTAAAGGTTTCTTTCTTACACCACCATAAACTTCAACAATATCTCCTACACATAGTTCTCTAATGGCTCTTCTAAACTCCTTTGTAGGCTCATAGGCAGCACAATCAATTATTCCTGTAGAATCTTTAATTGTAAAGAATACATGGCCACCTTTTATTGTATGTGGATTTGTTTCTACAGCACCATCTATTATAACTGATTGATATGACTTTACGTCACTTATGTTCCTATTTAAAAGATGGTCATCAGTACCCTGATTAGTCTCAAAAATCATCCAACAGTCAACTTTCTCAGATTTGATGAGAGCACTGGCGCGTATTAACTCTTTTTCATCATCGCCTCTTATGCCATATAATATAGGACAAGGGGAACTTGGGGCAAGTCGATTATGTTTATTTCTATAATCATAGTTGTCAAAAGTTGATAGACAAGTTTTATCCACCTTTTTGACCGAATCTGCATCTATAGTTCTTTTTGTTCCCCATTTCTTTTTTTCTCTATATGCAATCAATTCGTAAGTCTTATCTTTTAAAGGAGACCAAGCTATTGCGGCGGTAGCCCCAATGATGCCTCTGCAGTTTTTGTAACCCCTATAAACCGCATCAAGTGATTTCAATAATCTTTCAATATCCTTTATTTTAACGATTTCTTTTACCGTTCGCTCATAGATATCAAAAGATGGTTGGTCCTGCAGAATAACAAATCCCGGGTTTGTATCTGTATCTTCAAATCTTGCATACTTATCTACAATAGATTCTAAGATTTTCCTTATTTTTTTTATATCGGCTTCTTTGTATTTCTTAGATGACTTTTTGGTATAGCAGAAGATATTTTCATCTTCTATTTCTCCCATTTTAATTTTCTTGCCTATGCCTTTTCCAAATTGTATACAAATTGCTCCATTGCCTCTTGTCTTCCAAGGGATGTTTGGATTTAATCTTACAAGTCGCGGGTATCTTATAATATCATATCCATCTCTTGTTAATTTTTTGACTATAGCCTGAGCTACATAGGTTGTGCATCCTCCTCTTTTGGAATCCGTATCATCTATTCCTATCCAGATAATTTCACTCCCGATATTATTATATATTAAATTTTACTTTAGCTTCACTTGCAAATGGATCGAACAGAGTTATTGGGAAACATCAGAGAAACCTTAACCAAGGCAGGGTTCTACGTCTCTGATCTATGTATTATACGTCCAATAGGTTTTGATTTAGTTGCAAGAAGGGACAATTCATTACTAATAATTAAAGTTTTGACAAATATAGATGCTTTATCAGAGGATGTTGCCAAGGAACTAAGAGTGTTATCTATACTATTGAGAGGCTCTCCACTATTAATTGGAGAAAGAAGTGGAATAGGATTTCTTGAAGATGACGTTGTTTACGATAGATTTGGAATTCAGACTATCACACCAGGCAGCCTTAAAGATTATCTCCTTGAAGGAACACCCCTCAAGGCTTATGCAGCACCTGGCGGTCTATATGTTAATCTAGATAGAGAAAAACTCAAAAAACTTCGACAGGAACAAAACATCTCTCTAGGTTCGTTTGCACGATACGTGCGAGTGTCGCGTAGAACAGCAAGTATGTATGAAGACGGCATGAATGCACGTGTAGACGTTGCTTCACGAATTGAGGAACTACTCGGTAGCCCTGTAACCACGTCTATAGATATTCTAAAACCTTCACTCTCAGATAAAAAAGAGACTGCATCATTCCATGGAGAAACAGAACATCTCAGAGATTTTCAAATGGAGATATTCTCAATATTGGAAAGTGTTGGATATAAGATAATTCCCATGGAAAAATGTCCTTTTGAAGCACTTAGTAAAGACAAAGAAAGAATACTATTGACCTGTGTTCACAAATACGACAAAAAAATAATTAAAAAAGCACAAATCGTCAGCAGTATCTCTAAAATAACAGAGAGATACGCCGTTCTTTTTACAGATAAGGAAGTTAATAAGAAAAATATAGAGGGCACTCCACTCATTGCTAAAAAAGAGTTGAAGAAGATCAGAGGGCCCGAAGAGATACTTGATTTAATTATAGAACGGATAAACGATTAATAGGTTATACCAAACTTTTATAAATAGGGTTGTCATTCCCGAAGACTACATTCTCCGCACTCTTATGGAGAAAAAGGCATATAAAAACACTCGATGATGTCTATGACGGACAAAAAAACTGTAGAAGTAGTTAGCAAAATCTTAGATGAATCTAAGAAGCTTGAAAGAAAATTCAAACAAAACATAGATTTAGTTGTAAATCTGAAAAACATAGATTTGAATAATCCTAAGAATCGTCTTGAGGAAGAAATAATCCTGCCTCATGGTAGAGGCAGCGTGGCAAAAATCGCTCTTTTTGCAAGTGGTGAACTTGCTGTTAAATCAAAGACTCATGTTGACTTGTTAATTAAGCCAGAGGAGATTGGGGATCTTTCCAAAGATAAAAAGAAGTTTAAAAAGATAGCCGAAGCGCACGATTTCTTTATAGCTGAAGCCCCCCTCATGCCAACAATTGGTAAAACGTTGGGTACTGTTTTAGGCCCAAGAGGGAAAATGCCCAGGCCAGTGCCTCCAAATGCTGATATCTCTGGTTTAGTGAAAAATCTACGTAATACGGTAAAGATTCGGGCTAAGACTAAGACTTTTCATACCACTGTGGGTAATGAAGAAATGTCCAAAGAAAACATTGCGGATAACATAGATGCGATTATTAAACGAATTGAGCAAAAATTGGAAAAGGGACGAATGAACATAGGCTCTATACATATTAAGACCACAATGGGGCCATCGGAACGGGTAATTTAGAGGAATAAGCAATGACAGCTCATGTTTCAGACTGGAAGCACGGAGAAGTAAAGGAGATTACCCATCTTTTAACAAATAAAAAGGTAATTGGGATTGTCGAAATCGGTGGCATTCCATCTCCGCAGATGCAAAGGATGCGAAAGAATCTCAATGAGACTGAAACAGTAATTCGTTCGGCAAAAAATACTCTAATTCTAAGGGCACTTGACGAAGCTGAAAAAAAAGTCAAAGGCATCAATGAATTGAAAAATATGGTGACTGGTCAAGCTGCAATTATTGCAACAGATATGAATCCGTTTAAACTTTTTGGACATGTTAAAGCCACCAGAACAATGGCACCTGCAAAAGGTGGAGAAACCGCGGCACACGATATCGAGGTAAAAGCCGGAGATACGCCGTTTAAACCAGGACCTATTGTTGGAGAATTACAAAAAGCAGGCATACCTGCTGCGATTCAAGAGGGAAAGATTGTCATTAAAACCGATAAAGTGCTAGTTCCTGCTGGACAAAAGATCCCGGCAAATATTGCACAAATGCTTACTAGACTTGAGATATACCCAATAGAAATAGGCATGACTCTTCATGGGGTTTATGAGAATGGAAGTATCTTTAAATCAGATGTTTTGGACATTAATATCGATGAATTCAAAGCAAAAATGCATCAAGCATCAACTTATGCATTCAACCTCGCAATAGAATCTGCTTGGGCCAACAAACTAACGATTAAGCCTTTGTTATATAAGGCACATAACCACGCTTTCATACTTGCCATGGAAAGAAATATACTCACAAAAGAAACAGTTAAAAATTTAGTTTCAAAGGCGCATGGAAGCATGTTAGCCTTGGCATCGAGTGCAAAGGATGCATTAGATGAAGATTTAAAGAAAATGATAACATAACAGGAGGAAAAAGAAATGGAATATATATACAGCGCAATGCTTCTTCATTCCGCAGGCCAAAAGGTTACAGAAGAACATGTAAAGAAAGTTCTCACTGCCGCTGGCGTGAAGGCCGATGAATCAAGAATTAAAGCATTGGTGGCATCTTTGGAAGGCGTAAACATCGATGAAGCCATCAAGACAGCTGCAATTCCAGTGGCCGCTGCACCAGCACAGCCTGCAGCATCTGGAGACGCATCCGCTGACAAAAAAACCGAAGGTAAAAAGAAAGAAAAGAAAGAAGAGGTCTCTGAAGAAGAGGCAGCAGCAGGACTCGGCGCATTATTCGGATAAAAAATTAACATCATTTGTTGTTTCAACAAATATCGGGCGACAAAAAACCAAGTTGCTCCTATTTGTTGAAAAAACAACCTTTTTTTATTTTTCAATTTTTAAGTTTATTTAAAAACAAAAAGGAAACAGTAGCTATATTTGACAAATAAAAAGTAAGTGATGGATAGGTGGGGGACGGGATGCATTGATAGGAGGAATGTGCCTCTAAGCGGAAAGCAGGTACTTAAAGATACCTCCCCAATATACTCTCTAGTCCCCCAGTGTATTAATACCTCTTTTGGATAAATAGTTTTCTCTTGAATTTTTCTCCTGTTGAATTTTTAAATAACGGGAAGAAGTAAAACGTCTCAAACTCAAAATTAGCGAGGGCTTTTATACCTAAAACATGTTTTCAGTAGACTATGAAAAAAGGAATGATAGCCTTAATTGGCATGATTGTGGCGCTGGTGTTTATCATAGTAGCTTTGATTGGCCCCTGGTATGCAGTGTCAACAAAATATACTCTAGGTACTACAGAATATAAAATGGACGCAACTATGTCTTTAACTTCGAGTACCACCTCTACAACAGGTGGCGAGACCAAAACAGTTAGTCATGCGGATAGCAGAAAAGCAGCAGCGGCAGCAGGTGCTGATACTGGCTTATACGATATTATTAATATCGCTTTCTATTTAACGATATTTGCTTTAATAGTTGCGATATTGGCATTGATATCTATGCTAGGGCATGTGTTCAACTTCGGTAAACCAAAAATGATGAAGAATCTAGCTATGATATTTGGCATTATTACTTTTGTATTAACAATTGTAGCTGTTCTTTACTTTATGGTTGCATTACCCGATAAAATGAATAGCTCTATGGGTGCCGCTAGTTTAGGGAAAATCGGTTTCTGGTACAGCACGACTATAAGTGGTACTTCAATTTCTCTTGGTCCAGGATTTGCGTGGTATCTAATGCTTATAGCAGGGATAATCGCACTGATAGCTTCAATAGTGATGTTACTTAAAAAATCAGCTCCTGAAGTAGTAGCACAGCCGTCACAGTAGAGTCAAAAGAGATACATTAGAAAACAGAATTTAAATTAAGAGAAGGATCAAAATTAATCCTTTTCTTTTTTATTATTTTAAGTAATTACATCCATGCATCAAGACCCTTTTGTTCTGTTGCCGAAATATCAGAAAGACCAAATGCTCCTTCTATATAATTTTCAATCATCTTTTTGTACCACTCGAGATCGATTTCTTTTACATCTTTTAAAAGATCAACTGGATACATATAATCGATAGGTTTAACACCACTCTTTGAAGGATTCATAATACCTGGAAGTGGTCTTTTCGTAACAACAAACTTCATTTTTATACGGGTTTTTATTTGCTGGTCAATAAGTTTTTCCAATGCCGCAGAGCGTTTACCAAATACAGACGTTGATCCATCTCGAATTGTCTTATATCGTTTAGAAGGTTGAACGGATTGAATCAATGTCAAATCATCTATATTTACCTGCGATAAATCTAGTTTTAAAAGACTGTCTTTCGTTTTACTCATTATACTGTTTTTTATCGCTTTTCTTGCTTTTTCTTCATCATCCCAGCAAGGATTATCCTTTAAAACACCCATCATTATCTTTTCGAGCACCTTGCGTGCAATATTTGCTTTGTCTGAACCTTTAAAGTTGTTACCCTTTGTTGTCATCTCAATTTTCCCGTCTTTTACATCAAAAATGAGGTAATTCTTATGTTTGACAAAGATCATCCCATCATGTATTTCTGGCTCTAATTCAAAATCAGGATACTTGAGGTCATTCTGCCATTTTTTGTTGCACTGTTCAATTGCAGCGGTTGCAATATCTGGTCTGGTCAACCATGTTTTATCATCCTGATTTATAGAAAGTCCTAATGCCTTTGAAAATTCAGGCAAGTTTCCTGCAGAGCGTGAGCACCCTAGATAAATTCCATCAGTATCACCATAAACAACGCGGATATTTCTGTCTTCAAGGTACTTTAACGTATCTGAAAGAATCATTTGGCCCTTGGTGGTAATTGCTGCAGCACCCCAGAGGTTAAACTGTCGTCCAGTAACTGTTGGTGCAGCTAAAATTCCATGTGTTCCCGCGTTACGAGCCCCCTTCATACTCTGATACATCATCTTCAATCTTTGTAGTTCTAACTTGTCGCCCTTTTCTTTTGCCTTCTTAAGTTCTTTCTTTGTTTTGGCGATCATGTTCATAATGCCAGTCATAGCAAGATTTACTACTCCTGGCTTATCATCGATTTTTATACCAAGCATGAAGCCTTTATCTGCAAATGAATCGCTCTCGGTAACTTTTCTCCAATTCACGTCTCTATGTTTAAAAAATTCTTCAGGAAGTTTTTTCAACCATATCCAATCATCGGGCTTTTCATTTTTCAAAGCCAGTCGTACAGTATCTGCACCGACATTCATCGCCTTAAGAATAGTCGGATACATTGCACCAACATCGGCGACAACCACATGAAACCAAGGAATAAAATGAGAATTTGCTTCTTTGTCAGGTTTTATTGTCATGCCACCAGGCATATGATAATTTAACGATTCATCAATGTCCTCTGCGCGTTCGTTGTGTATGACATAAGGGTATTCGACCCATTCAGGCATTTCTTCTCCGTACTTTAAAACCCTTAAAAAATCCTTGGAAAGTTGCTCTCTTTTTTTCTTAGCAAATTTTATTATTTCTTCCCTTGTATTGCATCCCCTAAAGTCTCTCAGCAATGTCTGTGAAATAGATTTAACTCGACAGATGGGCGGCATGATCTTCTTTTGGGTAGCTCCCCTTATAAGAGCCATATGATCCCAAATATTTACAGCTCCAGAAGGAAGTAGCATGTCAAAGGGCATACATGTAGTAAACGCAAGTGGCAACGCCTGCTGGATTAGATTAAGCGTTACGCCTATCTGTTCTTGTACGTCCTGTTTGTTGTATTTCAACGTTCTAGCATCTATTTTTATCTGGGATGGAGTCAAAAGAATACGATCTTTAACTATTACATTTAAAAAAGGAGCTAGAGTCTTAAGACTGAATTCATCTAAAAAAGAATAAAATTTTCTTGCTGCAAGATATGTATCAAAGCTAGATGGATAAAATTGTACAACTTCTGAACCGACACCGAAATGGAAAGATTTGTCTAGGTGAGTATATTTTTCTATAAAATCTTGGAAGGTTTTTCTTTCATCGTTAGAAAGTTTATCGTGACAAGTTCTTAAAATCCAGTTTATCCTTCCATACAGATGGAAGTTGTCGAAACCTGCGATATTATGCCCAGATATAATGTCATAGTCTCCCAATATTTTACACATTGTGTGAAGGTTTTCTATTTCTTCGTCAACGTTACGCGAAATAAGCTGTTTAACTTCCATATCCTCCCAACTGGATGGACAGTCTAGGATGTCAAAATAAAATTCTTCGTTTTCTAAATTTTTGTCTGATTCAAATAAAATATCAAAGTTAGAATGACCAATTATGTCGATCGGTAAATCTTTTTTCCCTTCTTCGTATTGCGTAATTTCTATGTCGTAAATTAAAACTTTGAGTTTCTTTTTTTCGCCACTTGTATCAAAAATCCAAGCTTTATTGTCTACTGCTAAATCTACCAGCGCTCTTTGGTGATAAGGTATATCGTGCTCTGCTGTATAGAAACCATGGTTAAAGAATAAATAATCACTTACATCTGGAACAAAATAAGATTTTTTGGTATAAACCTTGAACACCCTCTTAGCGCTCTGGGTATCCCAGAAACTTCTATAGTTTTCAATTTCACCGATTTCTTGTATTTTGAATAGAGCGTCTTCTTCCGATGTTTTTGATTCCCATTTTCTTAAAAGTTCCTTCCTAGCATTTTCTATAGTTTTGTCTTTAGGACAAAAAGCCAAAAAATACGGTCTATGAAGATCAGATACTTTTTTTGGAGGTTTTTTATGGAAATATAAAAACTCAGGTGAAATGCCTAGTAACATATCAGCCATTAACCTTTTGCCCCCAATTCAATTAATTACCCTCAATACACTATATTATACTTAAATTATTAGAATAGTTTTATATCTAGTTATTATACTGTATTTGCTGGTTTTGAATATGACTACTCAGATAGTTTACTCAGAGGAATACAACAGACATGACAATCCCAGTCATCCTGAGAATTCAAAACGATTACAAGCCATAATTAAAGAAATTAAAAAAGCACCTTTTTACAAAGATCTTGAATTCATTGAACCAAAGATTTTACAAGAAGAAATGCTGAAATCAGTACACTCGGAGGAAATGATTCAACTAGTAAAGGAAGTAAGTTTTGATGGAGGTGGTTGGCTTGACATGGATACCTACGTTTGCGAATGCTCCTACGACATAGCAAGACTTGCAGTAGGAGGACTGGTTCAGGCTAGCAAGAGTGTAATTAATGGAAACGCAGATAATGCCTTTGCATTGGTAAGACCTCCCGGGCACCATGCAACAGTCGATAGATCCATGGGCTTCTGTCTTTTTAATAACGTTGCCATAGCTGCAAATGAGATTTCAAAACTCGGAAAAAAAGTCCTCATCTTAGACCACGATGTTCACCATGGAAATGGCACTCAGAGTATATTTTACGATAGAAAAGACGTATTGTATCAATCATTTCACCTATCTCCGCATTATCCTGGAACTGGAGATGCACAGGAAATTGGAACTGGCCAAGGACTTGGATATACAATAAACGCTCCTCTTACCCATGGTAACGGAGACAGAGCAGTTTCAATTCTCTTTGATGAAATTTTTCTTCCCATCGCTCGCCAATTTAAACCTGATATAATATTAATTTCAGCGGGTTTCGATTCCCACCATCTTGACCCTCTCGGCGGCCTGAAAATTACTTCTAATTTTTTCGGAGAAATGATATATCGATATCAAGCAATACAACCTAAAATAGTATGTACTTTGGAGGGCGGTTACAACCTAGAGTGGATAGGTAAATGCGTTACATCTCAATTAGGACAACTAATTTCTCAGCCCGTCAAATTCAAAGATTGTGCAGAAGAAAACAAGAATGTAGATGATGTTGTTACTGATCTCAAATCTGCATTAGGCAGCTATTGGGATATGTAGAATATTTAATCAAAATTGTTAAAATGAAATCAGTGTAAAAACCATACTCCTCATAAGTTGATGATTCTTATTTTTCAAATTCAAGGCATATAACCTCGACCAGTGAGCTGTTACGCTTTCTTTAAAGGATGGCTGCTTCTAAGCCAACCTCCTGGTTGTCTGAGATCATAAACACTCTTTGTCCTATGACATATATCTAATAATTTAATGTTTTATTACCTTTTGGGTCACATATTTGAATTATCAAACTCCTTCATTTATATGATTTACTAGCTAGTTTTCCAGAAAGAAGACGCATTAACCCTTTTTTTGCTTCATTACCAGTATACATCTTATCTAATATGAAGTGTGATATTGCATTGTATAATAGTTCCTCGCCATCTTCTGTAATTGCATAACCTGGATGTTCTATATCACCATCATAATAAACTTTGTAGATAAGTTCTAATTTCATTAACTGGTTAAGATAGAAAGTTAATAGATTGGCACTATCAATCTCCTTATCAAAGGCAACTCCCTCAACATTGCCATTCTTATCCTTCTGTTCCTTAAAACAAATCCATTTAACCTCGTATGCCCTTAAAAACAAGTCATTGCTTATAATGTCTTCAAACTCTGCATCTAGATAATCATTAATGTTTTGTTTTAACTTTTTTGGCAATAGTTTTTTGTCACATTTTACTAACATATATCTTAAGTGTTTCAGTTCTAGTTTCCTATCTTTATACATCTCTAGAAAAAACAATATGTTCTTGTAATAATCAGCACCCTTCTGATTGAATAGATTTTCTTTAGTTATTTTTCCCATAGGATCAATTCTTTATATATTACACAACTATAGTTTTCTGAAATTGTATATATTGAAACCACTTTATTAGGATTATGATACTATGAAACAAGTTTCATTATATCTTATAATAAATCAATTTGAATCTCTTAAAAAATGGAATGAAAGAACAGGAAGTAGTTATGGTTCTCTTATCAGGAATTTACTGACAGATTTTTTTTCAACAGGAGGATAGTATAATACAAATAAGAAGAATAAAGAAATTACCACTGCAATTATTAAATAGAGAATAATTAGATATGTTGAGTTATCCATAATCTGCACCAATTATTTAGTATCTTGAATCAAATATAAGTATTAACATTTTTGGAAATGAAATCAGTGTAAAAACCCACAAAAATGACATTTATTTTTTAGATGATTAAATGACCGTAAAACCTTGAATATCTTCAAGCCAGCCAAAATATTCAATCAAAAATCATGCCCATGCCGGTGGCTGCAGAATCATCCTGAGCTTCTATTTTTTCGTTAATATTCTTGGCTTTTTTATCGGTAAGTTTTTTGAAACCCAATTCTTTTGCCATTTCTTCGGCTTTTTTGAGTCCATCTGTACTACCTTCTATCTTCAAATAGGTAGCATCGCCTTTTATGTCAAGAGAATTCGCATCTCTTGTGGTAATACTCTGTCTACTTACAAGGTCATCTTTTACTATATTGTTAATTTTGACTGTATCCTCTTTTTTAACTTCAAAGATAATGTAGGTCATTATATCACCTATACTGCGAGTGTAACAACGTGGTATATATAAAATTAATCTTGCGATAAAAGTCGCCCGTCTTCATCTATTTCATGCTTTCTTATTCGTGATGAACTTATAGGGCGACCATCCTCAGTTAAAACAAAAGAGATTTGAATTATTTTCAATGGTTTTTTTCTTTTTTTCTTACGTTTTTCATTTATTTCCTCTGCAGTTTTGCGTGTTTCGGGAGATATAACAATGGCATCAAATTCTTCTTCTATCGATGGGCCATATTTATCTATTATAGGTTTTACTGTGACTCGTTTAATAAAATCTTTTTCATGCAGGTATTTTTCAATATCCTTTTTACGTTCTTCAAAAGATTCGACATCCATCTTTCCTTTAACTATTTCTCCTGTTGTGATTCCTATAAAAACAGATCCTTGCTTTTCCGCTACTTCAAATGCCTTTTCGATGAGTAATTTATGCCCTTTATGCAGTGGGTTAAATGTGCCACCTATACAAACCTTCATAGAACCGTCATATGAATATACTCTTAAAAAATTATGTTATTTCATAAACTTTCATGAGAAAACTATAAATTCTGTTATAGCATTTATCTGTAGTTAAGAGGATGGGAAAAATGCACAAATCAAAAGAAATTGTAGGATTGGTAATTTGTATTCTAATTTTAAGCAGCCTATTTGTAATCTATAATGACAAAACATGCAAAGCCTCCGGAAAAAACATATGGGTGGATTATAAATATCCATATCCTAAATATTCAGATGGGGGCACAGATAGACCATTTACAGCTATTCAACCAGCGATTGCAGCAGCAGATGATGGAGATACAATAAATGTACTAAAAGGTACATATTATGGAGAATTAACTATAGATAAATCTGTAACTATTGTGTCCGAGGATGCGACTAAAACTTTCATAACTGGCGGGTCACAGGATGCTTATTTAATTGATATAACTGCCGATTCCGTTTCTTTAGAGGGATTTGAGATAAAAGATACTACTCCCACGTCTCATCGTAAAGCTGTTATACACATAGCTCCAGGTACGAGCGATGTTGTAATTATTAATAACCTAATCGATCACAGTGCAAATGGGCGTGGAATCTACCTGGATAATGCATATAAAGCAGTCATCAAAAACAATATTGTGAATGATACTTACGCTGGCGGTATTGATATCGAAAACTCTAATTCGAATGCTTTAGGTGCTCATACTATATATGGTAATTATGTTGGAAACATTACTGGAAATCCCGCACTACGAATTATTTCATCCAATGAAAATCATATGGAAAATAATGTTTTTAGAAGCAGTACCAATGGGATATATATTAGTGGCTCCAGTGGCAACTATATCAAATCCAATGAAATTTTTTGGAATTCAAACAGTGGTATAGTTATAAGCATGGGTAGCCTTAATACAGTTGAAAATAGTAGTATATATGATAATGGAAATATTGGTATTGATTTAAGCTCTTCTCAAAGCAATATAATAAGAAATGATATTTATAGTAATGGTATAGATATTAGTCTAGATGCATCAAATTGTATTATCCGAGAAAATAGCATCCACCATTCTAGAACATATGGTATCTATGCAGGAACTAATAGTAGAGAGAATATAATTTATAATAACACATTCCATATTAAAACAGGAATGTATCATGCTAAGGAGGAAGGTAGTAATCATTGGGATGATGGAACTATTGGAAATTATTGGGATGATTTTTATGGTCCCGACCCAACTTCCAGTAGCACTCTTGATACTTTAAAAGACGAGGATTTTTATTACACTAAGGGAGGGGTATGTGATAAACATCCTAAAGGAGTTTTTCAAAAACCCCCACAAATAACGGACCCCAGCCCTGCTCACCTTGCTACGAGTATTAATAGACAAACAACTAACTTGGGCGTAAAAGTTGTTGATCCTCAGGGGTGGAGAATGGACGTATATTTCTATTACATACTCGACAATGTTTCTCACCTCATTGAAAGTAATAATAATGTTGAGAGCGGTAAAACAGCATCTGTTTCGTTTTATTCAACAGAAGGCAGTAGCAAAGGTTATACCTATCATGGTCTTGGTTATGACTACATAGCCATATGGTATGTAGTAGTAAAAAATCAATATTCGCAAACCAAATCACCGGAATGGATCTTTTCAACTCTTAACGTACCGTTTACTAACGAAAAACCAACTGCTGATGCAGATGGTCCATATACGGGTCAGAAAAATGGTACAATCCAATTTGTTGGTTCTGGTTCTAATGATATCGACGGAACTATAGTGTTTTATCGGTGGAGCTTTGGTGATGGAGCAAGCGCAATTAATGTACAATCACCTACTCATATCTACAAAAGTGAAGGAACATACGATGTTTCCCTTGTGGTGATAGACAATCAAGGTTCAAGCGACACATCTTCTACTGTTGCTGAAATTGAAGAGAATCATCCTCCAGTGGCTAAAATTAGTGGATCTAATACAGGAAATGTAGGGGATTCAATACAATTCAGTGGTAGTGAAAGCTCGGATCAAGATTCTGGAGATAAAATTGTATCCTACGTTTGGGATTTTGGTGATGGAACAGATGGAACGGGCCAATATGCAAATCACACTTATTCCAAATCTGGCACATATGTAGCAAGACTCACTGTAACAGATAGTAAAGGAGTAACTGATTCTGATACGATTAATGTCGAAATAACTGCGGTAAAATCTAAGAAGACACCGGGCTACGAGATAATCTTTTCAATCATTGCAATACTCCTCGTTTTAATCTGGAGACGAAGAAGATAGGCATCTTCATTTGAACGTTGCATCGCTTCTTACAAGAAAACTTTAAATACTGTTTTTTATACTCCTTTCCGGGGTTTGAATATTATGTGGTTACAACTAAGATTATCTTTGCTAGTAGGATTGATGTTCGGAATATTATTTGGAATTATTGTTGGGATAGCTTATTTCCTGGGATATTCAGGTTTTACGTTTTATTTACTTATCATGGGATTTGCTTTGGCACTCGTGTTAATCCAGTATGCAATAGGACCAAAAATTGTAGAATGGTCCATGAAAATTAAGTATGTGAATGAAAATGAATATCCAAAGCTTCATCAAATGGTAGCGGATCTTGCTGAGAAAGCCGGACTCCCGAAAAAACCAAAAGTTGGAATTTCCCAACTGCAAATTCCCAATGCATTTGCATTTGGTAGAACAAAGAGAGATGCAAGGGTCTGTGTAACTAAAGGCCTTCTCGAGCTTTTGAGCGATGAGGAATTGAAAGCGGTGCTGGGTCATGAGATTTCTCACATAAAACACAGGGATGTGGCATTTATTACTACACTAAGCGTTATTCCTATGATTTTCTATATGATCTACATTTCATTTTTCTGGGGAGGTATGTTCGGTAGAAGAGATCGCGACAGCGGTGGTGCAATGGCCATCGGATTGCTTGCACTTGTTGTCTATTTTGTCACTAGTCTTCTTGTTATGTATGGTTCACGAATTAGGGAATACTATGCTGATCTTGGAAGCACTGAATTAAATAACGAACCGCATCATTTGGCAACCGCACTATACAAACTTGCCTTTAGTAGCGCCAAACTTTCTAAAACGGCGCTTAAACAAACAGAGGGCATGAAAGCATTCTTTCTCAACGATCCTTCAAGGGCAATGTATGAGGTCCGAAATCTTAAGGACATAGATCTTGACATGAGCGGAACCATTGATCAGAGCGAATTGATGGCACTCTCCAATAAGAAGATAAAACTCGGTGCAGCTGATAAATTGATGGAAGTCTTAAGCACACATCCAAACATGGTAAAAAGGATAAAACATCTTGCTACGTTATCTACACAGCCAAATCAATAGATGACCTCATCTATAATATTTTTAAAATTCATTTTCCGTTACAAATATCCTATTATTAAGATACAAACTGAGATTCTACAGATATGTGGCTTTTTTTCATTTTGACATTTTGACACGTTAAATTTATAAAGTATTAATGACAAATGGTAACATGCTATGAGGTATCATAGTAAACGAAAGGAAGGTGAAGAAATGTACACGAAGGAAGAAAAGGAAAAGATATTGAAGTTTCTTCAAAAAACAGCAGGTAAAAATCCATTTGTAAAAGAGATTATAAAAAAAGAATAAACGCTATATTTTAATATCTCTTTTCAAAACTTTACTAAAAACTCTATTTCCCAGAGCCGATGGAGGGATTTGAACCCTCGGCCTGCTGATTACAAGTCAGCCGCTCAACCGGGCTGAGCTACATCGGCTTTTTTCTTGCCGTAATATCGATTCCTATATAAAATTCTCTTGGTGCATATGTTTTAATTTTTCTTGCATCTAAATTTGTTAGGATAGTTTTGTTTTTTTCAGCTATTTTTTTAAGTGCATCGATCCTTTCTTCTATTTTTTCCTCCTTTAATATGTCATAATAGTGTATTATACAATACTCTTTACTAATTTCTAATGAATACACAAAGAATAAATGAGCAGAAAAAGGCAGGTTCATAATAATCCTATCAGCTCTTACATCTTTTTTATTAAAGATGTCTGGAACTTCTTTAGCATCAGCATGTATAACATCTATTTTATCAAGCACGTTGTTTCTTCGAACGTTTTCTTGTGCATATTTTACAGCGTCTAGGTTTTTATCTATTGAATATACTATCTTTGGATCGGCGTATTTTGCGATCATGATGGAGAAAGGTGCCACTCCAGCAAACATATCGACAACGATTTCACCTTGTTTTACTAAGCTTGCGACCCGTTTTCTTTCTGTAGCAAGTCTTGGAGAGAAGTAAGTATTTTTTACATCAACGTTAAATGTTAGACCATATTCTGTGTGTGTCGTTGTCGTACGTTCTTCTCCTGCAATTACCTTTATATTTCTGATTCTAAATTCTCCGCTAATCGGTTCTGTCAAACAGACTGTTTTTATGTTTTTATTAGATTTTAGTAAGGATTCTCCTATTTCTTTCTGATATTTTAGAAGATTTTTTGGTAATTTCGCCAGTATGATGTCTCCTATGATGTCGTAAGATGTTGGTAATTCGTGTTTTAGTTTATCAGGGATTGATGTCGTTTCTTTATATGAAGTAGTTTTCGCTTCTTTTTTTCCAAAAAATTTTTTTATGATTTTATAGGGAGTAAGCCCTTTTGGCACTTCTTTTATTGGAAAATAGATGTACTCCTTATCTTTGCTTAGCAGTAGATCAGTTCTCATTAGCTTTTTTTCAGAAAGATATTTGCGTATTTTTTCAGCATCTTTGAACGGGACACGTATTCCAGTCGTTTCTTTAACCTTCATTTCTATATTATATATATCTCATAAATAAAGAGTTATTCCAAAATTAGAAAAAAATAAGTCCCGCCTCTCAGATTTGAACCGAGGACCTGCCGGTAACGGCCATATAAGGTCTACAGCCGGCCGCTCCACCAGGCTGAGCTAAGGCGGGATGCAAAGGCAGATAATTATAGGTATATTTATTAGTTAAGGTCTAATTTATTCAAATCCTTTTAATGCATACTGTGCCGCTGAGTTTAATTAATTAAAGTTATAAACAATATCCCTATTAACCATATTATGAATAACTAAAACAGCTAGTATGTATATGGGTGTATAAGATAAGGAAAAACGCAACTTTTATAAAGAAGGTAGTTATTTAGGGTGAAAGAGGGTCCGGTGAGGACGCGGATTTGAAAGTTCGTTCATATGTTAGATATGGTTATGAGCTTTCATATATCTGTTCGCGGTGCGGACTGATACTGTGTTAAACTGGACATGTACTAAAATGAATGATAGAGATTTAGGAGGAAATAAAAAATGAAGAATGAGCGTAAGAAAATAAAAAGCTTAGTAATGATTTGTGTAATGCTGCTCTCTGCGATGACAGCAATCGTAGTGCTACAGAACCAAATTGTAAAAGCAACGCCTACGGCGTTTACTATCAGCACCCCGGCTGATGGTACGGGGTATGACAGAAAAGTAACAACATCAGTAAATATCACTTGGACTGCATCTAACGCAACACAGGCCCCTACGTACTACACAAACTACACAATATCAATTGGAGGGGTACAAAAACAAAACAACTCAAAGAGATACTACAATTGGGATATCACTAGTTGTAAAGGAAACTATACAATCAGTGTCTCTGCTTGGAATTCTTCAACCATTGCACCGAAAAGAAAATTCGCTACTAACAACAACATTACTGTACATGTCTTTCTCAGCATCCCTGGTTTTGATAATTGGGGAAATGCTACTAACAGCAAGTTGATAACTTATGATGCCGTAGGAGATACAACGGCGATTACCATTAACACCACCGGTCTATCGGCAAATACTTATTATTATCTATACCGACCGTACTATAATTATAGTGGGACTTCTCCAAATACGTTTCAGTGGGGTAATATAATATGGGACGGAGATCAATATATTAGAATCAAAACTGATGCAACAGATCCCACTTGGAAAACAGCCACTTTTCCTGCTTACAGGTTAGACACAACGGGTCCATGGGCGATAGCAACAGAGCAATCAAATCCGACTTGGTATACAATTGCTGCATTCGTCTGGGTAAACTCTTCTACAGCCTATTCAATAACAGATCCTGGAGATGAAACTGCATTTGGTACAAATGGTACTCTCCCCATTACTATAAATACTGGTACCGAATCTCACAGTTATTGGGATCTTTTCTACAATAATGCTATAGTGACAAACAACAAAGGTGTAAGGTTCCATTATGATTATACTAATCTTAATAGCATTGGCCTATACGGAAATATCACAAAAGGTGTAGGCACTGGTGCTGGTAACTATACAATAAAAGCCTATAAAGATGTAGACCCAGGCCATGTATACGATTGGCAAGATTGGGGATATAACACTACACATGGGTCCAGTTGGACTGGAGTAACAGGATATGATTATAAGAAGGTCGGTCCATGGGACCCACCAGAGCGTAATGCAACAGATGTGACTTTTAGAGTTACACCAGGAACATTTCAAATCGCATTAGCTGAAACAAACAAGACCATGTACTGGAATTTTGCAGGTAGAATGGATATATCTATAAAAGACTCTTCTGGGACTCCCATTAATGCTACGGGATTTAATATACTAAATGGGACTGGCCAGAACATTAGTAGTCACTTAACTGTTCACCGAGCAGTAGGATGGATAAACATAAGTAACTCTACAACTGGTGCTGGTGGTCGCTGGGGCACTCCTGGTACTACCTGGGGTGAGAATGATTCCTTGGCAGTATATATGTGGGTAGATAGAAACGGTGACAGAACAGAAGGTAACAAAGATTGGACTGAGGAATGGAATGGTTCGGTCGATGATATCCAAATCGCATCAGCACCGGGCACACAGTTCAAATGGGTTGATGATGATGGAACCTACTTTACAGGTGCTGATACTGATGGTGTAATACCATCTATTCCGCCTATCGCAAGTGTTCCTTTGGCTATAAAATTCCAGATCATCGGAGACGATCACACCTACTTTGGTGGCACCACAGCGACCCAGAAGCAACAAGCAATGGAGAATATGACCCTTACGGGTAATGCAATATTCACTGGTACATTCGACAAAATACCTGGTGTTTCCTTTGTCGCTGGAACTGGAATTTGGACTGTTCCAGTTATTCCTACCATGAGTCAGTACGGTGGAAGCATAAGACTGGATTATACTTGGAAGACCGCCTCAAAGAACTACGGTACGGGCTACGCGATCGATGCTATTGGAGGAACTAAATACTACACCAACGGAACTGTAGTAACTGTTGATACTTCTGAGTTCTACATTGATACAGCTCAAACCTTTACGTTAACAGTCGAAGATGGTGATGGCAACTCGAACAAATACGGTACTGCATATCTATACTACATAGGTGACACTGATGGCGGGACACTTGGAGATCCGATCCAGGCTCATATGATATCGATTGATGATGGATATAATGGTTATACTCTAGGCTTCAACACGACACAACAAAGAACTAACCAAACTACTGCGGGCTTTACTACTATCAGGGCCCCAAGAAACTTAACTGCGTATGTGGTAGCATATGTAGGTTCTGTTCCAACCTATGGTTATGCTCTTATAAAAATGAAACCGAAAAACGCTTTCAAGGTACATGCAGAAGCCATTGGTGCACTGACTACATTAATGTCAGGATACGAATACAGCAAGTTCTACATCAACACCACAATCGCAGGTATTAATACCACCCCAACAGCTGATTCTGGCGATATGGTAGTAAGAATAATCGATGAAAGTGGCAATGATGTAACAAATTCCCTTGGTACGCCTACGGCTTGGGATCCCTTTGCAGGTCAAATCGACGATGATTACACTGTAGTACTCACCGATGCGTACTTCACAGAACCCGGTAATTATACGGTATACGCATACAACAATACGGCTACAAGTGAAGGAAACAACGGAAGTTTGGTTATAAAGCAAGTGGCAGTAGCCACTACTTTTGCAGGTGATGTAAGTGGTGACTTCATCTGGAAACACGATGATAACATAAGTGCAACGTTTACTATAACATACGCAGGTCAAGCAGCCAATTTATCAGGTACCTTAAGAATTGATAACATAAGTGATGCAAATACAAAGTACAACAGAACGTGGGCGAATACATCATTTGACGGAAGCAGTGATCACGGAGGAACTTTAGGAAATACATCCATAGAGGTAGATATTGTTGATGGAGTAATAACAGTTAACGAGATAACTGCAGACTACCTACCTTCTGGAGTTGCAGACAAAGATATAACATTCTGGTTCAAACCCACGGGCGGCGTATATGCGAGAGCATCAGGTGTTGTAAAAGTCAGAGTACCAACTGTTGTATCAGATGTGTACTACATCCCAGTTTTGGAAAAAACTAAGGTCGGTATAACTGTATACGGACGTAATAATGAAAAATTGCAAGGTGTATATGTCGGTTTACATGGAACTCCTATATACCCAGCTCAGAATGGTACTTCAGGTTCTAACGGCAAGGTAATATTCTCAGTAACCCCAGGAGCGACAGGCAACATTAGTATAGATGTCGGAGAAGCAGGTAGAACCGTAGAAACAAATATACAGGTTGTAGATTGGACACTTGTTGTCACTACAGATCCATTAACACAGGTGAACGAGTTAGAAGATTTCACCGTTACAGTAACGGACAAGGACACAGGATTTGCAGTTGAAGGTGCTGATGTAACCTTCAACGGACTAACACCGACAACCGATTCCACTGGAATGGTTACATTCACAGCACCAGCTGTAACTAGTGACAGTACATTGGGCATAACCGTAACAGCAGTAGGATATCCTGCGGCAACCACAAGCATCAAAGTAATTTACGTACCTGCACTAATCATATCTTCAGATACGTCGGTGGTAGCTGGAGCAACGTTTGATGTAGCAGTAGCAAAGGACACTGGCGATGCAGTAATAGGTGCAACAGTAACATTCGACGGCAAGACATATAAGACAAAAGCTGGTGGTGTAGTAACATTAACAGCCCCAACAACGGTAGGCGACTACGACATAACTGCAACGTTTGGAACCTTTACACCTGTAACCACAACCATAACCGTGACAAAGAAGACAGGCGGCATCCCAGGATTCGAGCTAGTAACACTAATAGCAGCAATTGGAGTAGCATTAATACTCCTAAGACGCAGACGAAACTAAGAGGGAAAAATCCCTCTAATCTCTTTTTTTTCTATTTTTTAATTTTTTTGTTTTTTAATAAAATCTTTTTAACCACTATTGTTTATACATTTTTTACTGGAGTGATCTAGTACGGATATAAGTGTGATGATTCCTACATTAAATGAGGAGAAAGGCATAGGTAAGACTATTGATTCCATAAATCGAGCCTATTTTGCAAAAAACAACTGGAACTTAGAAGTAATCATAATCGATGGCGACTCAAAGGACAAAACTAGGGAAATAGCTAAAGGTAAAGGAGCAAAAATTATCATAGACAAAAGAAAAGGCTATGGGCGAGCGTATAAAACAGGCCTTCCACAGGCAAGTGGCGATATCATCGTAACTGGTGATGCTGATGCAACCTATCCATTTGACCGGATCCATGAATATATACAATTATTAATCGATGAAAACTTAGATTTCATAACCACTGATAGATTTGCAGAATTAAAACATGAATCTATGTCCGTCAAACACCGATTTGGCAATCTGATACTTGCCACAGCACTGAGTATTCTTTTCTTCATAAGAATTAGGGATTCTCAGTCAGGAATGTGGATATTCAAAAAATCTGCGCTAGATAAAATCCAACCTCTTGAAGATTTTAACGACGGTATGCCTTTTTCAGAAGAACTAAAGCTAGAAATGTTTACATCCAAAGATGTAAAATCAAGGGAAATACCATCTGCTCTTTATGTTAGAGAAGGAAAGGCAAAGTTGCAGAGTTTTTCAGACGGATGGAAAAATCTGAAATTTTTACTTAAAAAAAGAGTCACATCATAATTTTTTAATTCATTTGGTCGTTTTACCAAAAATTATACAACCCATAACGTTATCATGAAATTGTGATAAGATGGGTCCTTTAATGGCATTTTGGGTATTTTTGATAGGAATATTAGTAGGCCTTATTGCAGGAATAACTCTGGTCTACAGAACAGCTGTATCTCCTCTGCATAAAAAAACCGAAAAATCTTCTGACGAGCCTTCTGCTATAAGCTATGACAAAGCCATAGAACAATCCGATCCTACAATGTTGAATAATTATCCATTTGCATATGAAAACTTTAGATTCATCGGAGATCCAATAGATGGGATACAGTTTGAAGATGATCGCATCCTCTTCGTGGAATTTAAAACTGATCAATCGAATCCTACAAAAAACAAGATGAAAGAACTGGTAAAAACTGGAAAAATAGAATGGTTTGAATTCAAGGTCGAATAACCTTTTCAATTTTCTGTTTTAAAATTTTGTTGATTAATTTTCCATCCGCTTTTCCACGGAGCTCCTTCATGACTATGCCCATGAGTGGACCTAGCGAATCCATACCGCGCTGTTTTACAAACTCTATTCGTTCAGATACAATTCTTCTAATTGTCTCTTCTATATCTGTCGTATCTTTTGTACCAAACCCGCAGGACTTAATGGCGTTTTCCAGTGTTGCATTGATATTTTGCGCCAGATATTTTAAAATGTTAGGAACAGCTTCTTTAGAATACTTATCTTTAGAAAGAGCAGAAAACACATCTATCAAAATATCCTCAGTTATATTCTCTACATTAACATCTTCAGCTTCTAGTTCTGGAAATGTATTCAAAAACGTTCGAATTATTACGTTTTTCAACTCAGGAAATCGTTTAACAAGCTTTTCAAAATCCTTTTCATAACCACTGGTAAGAATTTGTTTAGTCTGTTCAGCATTTAGTTTATATTCCTCAATAAAACGTCTGTGTTTTTCTTCCGGTCTTTCGGGTAGATTATTTTTTATCTTTTGAAGAAAGTTATTTGTAATTCTCACCGGTTGTACATCTGTCTCAGGATACATCCTTGCGGCGCCAGGTAAAGGTCTCATATATTCTGTTGTATCATCTGGCAAAGCCCTTCTCACTTCCTCAAGAACTCCTTCTAAAGATTTCCTCGCCCGTTCTACTACTGCTTGGAGAGCACTATCCACAACATCTTCTTTGCCAACCGCAATTACAAAAGCATCGTTATTGCCAGTATTCAAAATCTTTCGGATATTTTCCATATCGTTGTGTTCTAGGCCATATCCTGGTAGTTCATCGCTGTGTATTATTCCCCCTATTCCAGAGGCCATCTTAGCATAGACTGCGAATTCTCTTCCCAATCGTGTGTGATCTTGTTTTAATAGACCATTGAAACCCGAAAGTTTTATTGCCTTTGCGCATCCGTCATTTTCTATTAATTTTTTAACAACTTTGGATTTGCAATCCTTCAGTAATGACGTAATATCAACGACTTCTATATTTTCTAAATGACGCTTGTTTGTTCTCTCGTCTAGAGTTTCTTTTATCTCCACTAAACCCAGTTGTCTCAGCGTTTCGTTCTCCGCTACTGTAGATATGGAGCTCAATGATTGAACTCCTTTTATCTCAACACGTGCGCCTTTAGAAATAGAGATGTTCAGATCTTGTCTGATAGTTCCAAGTCCTCGTTTAACCCTTCCAGTAGCGCGAAGAAGTAGCCCTATTCGCTCCGCCACTTCTCGTGCATGTTGCGGGTTTTTAATATCAGCTGCAGTAGCTATCTCAATCAAAGGGATGCCAAGTCTATCTAGGCCATAGTTTACCAGTTTGCCTTTCTCTTCGATTTTTCTTGCTGCATCCTCTTCAAGTGCAATAGTCTGAATGCCAACGTCTTGAATCTTTCCATCCATGGCCAAAAGTGCAGTCCTTTGAAAACCGCCGGTGTTAGAACCGTCTATGACTATCTTCCGCATGAAATGAACCTCATCAACAGGTTTTGCGTCCAAAAGCATAGCCATGGTTATGCATAGATGAACCGCCTCTTCGTTAACAGAATGTGGAGGTTCTTCGTCTGCCTCTACAAGGCAGGTCGATTTGTTAGATGCAGTATACAGAAAATAACGATCCCTTTTAGCTTCGGCAAGGGCAGCCTTATCCAAATCTCCTAGTTCGCTCTGCGTAGGTCTCAGAAATCGTTCAAAAGAATAGTTTGTATCCTCGGTTATTACTGATTGACAATTACAAAACAACTTATGAGTATCAAGTTGTTGATGTATTTCCAGTCCTGCCTTAAAACCAATTTTTTTGTAATCCATACAATCTACGGGAATTGGAATGAGAAGTATTATTTATTATTGTTGCTACTAAGTTAGCCTACTACTGACATCTCTTTTTCAATTTGTTTGCCTTTGAATCTATCAAGATTTAAATTTTCTAAGATGTCGGATGTTTTGCCTTCGGCTATAAAATCAGAAAGAATCTTCGAAACCATCGGAGAAATCATAAAGCCATGACCGCTGAATCCATTGCACTGAACAAATCCTTTCACTTCTTTGACCTCGCCCAAAATTGGTCGTGAATCTGGTGTCACATCATAGAAACCCGTCCAATGTCTGAGCATGTTTACATGTTTCAAAATCGGCGCATATCTAGTAAGTGTCCTTGACATGTGTTGTATAAACGAAAAAGTAGGTATCGTCTTATATCCGCTTCTTTCTTCAGGTATCGGAATTCCACCGACGATCTGACCTTCTTCTTGCTGGCTAAAATAGATTCCATCTCTGAATGATATGACCATTGCTTCGAACATTGGTTTTAATCGTTCGGTTGCCATGATTTCTTTTCTGAAGGGAGTTAGGGGAAGTTTTACCCTTACCATCTCAGCAACTTTTTTAGAATCAATTCCCGCAGCATTAACAACGACATTTGTCTGTATTGTTCCTTTATCTGTGACAACTGCACTGATCTTCTTGCTATTTAACTTAATATCAATAACTTCCGCATGTGTGTAAATTTCAGCTCCATTCCTTCTGGCGGCATTGGCATAGGCAAATGTTGTTTTAAATGGATTTGCGTGTCCATCTGTTGGGCAAAACGTTGCTCCAGTCACCTTCATGCCTTTAACGTCCAATATGGGCACTATATCGTTTATTTGATTTGGTTTTAATATGTCTACTTTCAAACCCAATGAACGCTGCATATCGACGTTTTTTTCGGCTTGTTTCATCTCTTTATCATCATGGACAGCAATCAAATATCCGCCTTGGCGCAATCCAATATCTTCTCCCAGTTCTTTACTAAGTTTCTCAAAAATCTTAATGCTATCTATTGCTAGCTCTGCGTTTTCTTTGGTAGACCATTGCTGTCGAATTCCAGCTCCGCATGCGCCTGTTGCGCCTGATGATAAATAATTTTTTTCAATAACTGCAACATCGATCCCTCTTTTTGCTAGCCGGTACGCTAGAGAACAGCCGTTAACGCCGCCGCCAATTATTACGACTTCCGCTTTATTTTTCATTTCTCGTCACTTGCTAATGTACCTAAAGATACAGGAATCTCAGGAGGTCTAGACGTAGGAAGAGGAATATTTGAAACCTTCTTGCCTGTTTTCTTTTCAAGGATCCTAGTTACAAGCTGAATACATACTCGGCCTTGGCATGGACCCATTCCAATTCTTAGTTTTTTTCTTAATTCTTCTAGGTCAGTATAACCCTCGTCAATTGCATTTATGACATCTTCTTCTGTTATGTCTTCACATCTGCAGACTATTGACTGTTTTTTCATGAATCAACTCTTATGTTTCTAATATCCATCGCTAACTTTTCATCTACTTCAATAGTAATTACCATTGTTTTGCCAATCTTGAGAACTTTTTTAACTAGTGCTTTACCTTTTATATTTCCAGTTCTATCAAGCGCTTTTACATTGTCTCCAACTTTTGGAACCGGTAAAAATTCATATGGTAATGTTATCAGTGCTTTTCCATCTTTTATTTTTGCAACAAAAATGGCTAGGCCAGGACAAATTCCAACGCATTTTGTGCAACCTATGCATTTATCAAAATCATTTATCGGAGGTGCGTTAATATCCTTCATTGAAATTGCTTTTACTGGGCATGAATCAACGCATGGGTTGCATGGTATTTCTTGTATACACTCAAGTATTGCAACTCCCTTTTCAAATTGTTTTTTGGAAGGCAATTTCAAATCTTTTGTAGACAAAATCCCAGTCCGTTCATATTCGTACATGTCTTTTCTCCATTAGTTTTGTGATTTTCTCTTTTGCAATGCGTGGTTTTTCGCCGAATGGTCCTGCTCGTAATTGATCAAGTTCATTGACGTATTGTTTCAATAAATTTTGGTTCTTTTTATGTCCCAATAAAATGGCAGCTGAAAGACCAGCTATTTTTCCCTCGATCATGGCAGTAGATGCTTCTTCAATTCCAGAAGAATCTCCAGCGACATATACGCCCTTTACGCTCGTCTGCATGAAATCATCATGAAGTGCAACATATCCTCCCGCTTCTGGAATGAATTCCAAATAAACTCCCATCTGTGAAAGTAATCTTATTGATGGAGTTAAACCAACTGCAAGACATACCGTATCACAACTGACTTTTTCTTCGGATCCTTTTATCGGTTGCCAATTTTGATCAAGTTTTACAATGACAGCACCTTCAACTTTTTCATCTCCATAAACTTCTTTGATAGAATGTGAGGTTTGTATGGGAACTCCACATCTACGTAGTTTTGCAGCATGAACGTGGTATCCCCCAATATTTGGTGCAGCTTCTACGACTCTATCCACATCAATTCCAGCTTGCAATAGCTGATATGAAACAATGAGACCAACGTTACCGGCGCCAACCATTATTACCCGTTCACCAGGCTTCACTCCATAGACATTCATCAGTGTTTGAACAGCACCTGCGCCGTAAACACCCGGTAGATCGTTGCCAGGAAACAGCAGCATATTTTCCATTGCACCGCAGGCAAAGACAACTGCTTTGCAATTTACTTCATATAATTTACTTTCATAATTTTCTCTTTTTACAACGCCAAATTTATGCTGATTTTTTTTATCTCCCTCATAATATCCAATAACCGTGGAGTCCAACATTAACTTAATTTTGTCATTTTTTTCAAATTCCTTCAATTCGTTTTCTAATTCTTTTGCTATCTCAATACCTCTTGTTCCAGCTCGTTCATGCTTTGAACCAAAAAATTTATGCGTCTGCTTTACCAATTGTCCGCCAACGCATTGATTTTCATCTACAAGCAGTATCTTGGCTCCCTGTTTTGCACCTTCGATAGCCGCACATAATCCTGCAGGTCCTGCGCCAATTACGAGAATATCTATCTTGATAGTTTGTTTTGCGTTACTTTTAAACTCTGCATCTGGCAAATCAGGTAATTTGTCCTGCATCTCAACATTTATTCCTTTCATTAAAGGAGCTATACATGTTCTAACATTAGGTACACCGTTGACTCTCATCAGGCAGGAAGAACACTTTCCAATGCCGCAAAAAAACCCGCGAGGACGATCATACTTCAGACTTTTTGTAAGTATTTTAACACCTGCAGCATGAAGTGCAGATGCGATGGTGTCTCCTTCAAAACCATCTAATTTCTTTTTGTTGAAACAGAATGATATTTTTTTCTGATCTTTGAAATCAATGATAGGATGTTTTTTTATTCTCAGGATACTCCCCACTCCTGAATGCAGAATCATATTTAAAAATTATCACTACTAACTAACTTATGTAATCTGAACATCTTTAATTGAATGGTGTCTATGTGCCAACTTGCGTATAATCTCTATGTTTTTGCCGCCTTTACCAATTATTTTTGATTTATCGCCCTGGTCAACTGTTACTCTTGCGATAGTTAACTCTCCTTCGCCCTCCAAAACAATGCCATTTATCTTGTATGGTTTACAAAGGTTAAAGATAAATTTCTCTTTATCAGAATCAAATTCAACAAATTTTATATTCTTTTTAAAAACTCTACGTAATCTTTCCAGATTATTGGCTTTGATACCTATGGCTGCCCCTAACTGCCCCTTTTTCACTATAAATATAAGCTTATCATCTGCAATCATGCAGTCTAAAATATCTATCTTAACAAGGTTGCTAGCCATGTTTATGTACTGCATGGTATCGTTAGAAAGCATTATCTCAGTCATTTTTACATTGCCTACTTCTTTTTAACAAGATTCATGATGTTAGACCCACTGTCATCCAACACTGCAAAAGCAGAAACTGCGTAATTTTTACCACAAGTAAAACCTAGATTTATGGAGCTAGATTCATAGTTGTATACAGGTACTTTTTTCTTATTTGCCAGTGTACTTATCTCTGATGAAAATGGACAGTTTTCTGATATTACAACCAACTTTGCCGATCCATCTTTTACAGCAAGTTTAGTCTGTTTAGCCCCAATTTTAACTTTCCCGTTTTTCACAGCATTTTTTAATATTTTATCAGCATCGACCATTTTAACTTCCCTTCTTTTTACTTCCACGTTGCATGACAAGTTCAACGGCACCTGTTCCTAGGTTGACTGGTTGGCCAACGATGATGTTTTCAGTCACACCGCCTAGCTTATCGGTTTCACCACGTCTGCTGGCCTGCAAAAGATGGCTAACGGTAATTTCAAAAGCAGCCCTGGACAAGACTGATTCTTTTTCAGCACTGACTCCATGCCTACCAATGGCTCTTATGGTACCATCTGCGGTCATTACATCTGCTACAAGCATGATGTGTCTCATATCAACATTCAAACCCTGTTCTGATAATGTACTGTAAGCCTCTTGAATTATCATATTTCTTGCAGCTTCTATGCCAAGCACTCTTCCTACGGCTTGTATGTCATTTGTCGTCGTTCTGTAGGGGTCAATACCTTCAATTTCAAGAACCTTCTCAAAATTACTGCCCTCGCTATATATTACATATCCTTCATTTGGTTCCCTTCTAATAATGATACGTTTTATGCCATCGATTCCTTTTATCTTAAGATTTTTAATTGTCTCACTAACATCCAACAGAGCTTTATAGCTGGGTTCATCCAATGATATCTTAATCTTGTTCTTCTCTATCTTTGCATCAACACCTCTAACTTTTTTGATACTCTCTGCCAATTTTTCGATTGCGAACCCTTTCTTACTCATTGTTTTATCATCAGGATTTATGTAGATAACAAGGTTGGTCATATCCGTCTCTATGTCAGCCACATCCATTAGTCTTGTAATCTCAATCTGGTTAGCAACTTCTTTAGCCAAATCAGAGTTCACTCTGTATTCATCCCTTAGATAAATATTCATCATGGGTGTGGAGGGGGATGATCTGGCATCTACGATTTCTATAAGTCTTGGCAACCCCAACGTAACGTTAATCTCAGCTACTCCTGCATAGTGGAACGTTCTCATGGTCATCTGAGTTCCGGGCTCACCTATACTTTGTGCTCCAACTACGCCGCAAGCTTCAGAAGGGTCTATTAAATTTTTATTGTATTCCTCGAGGGCTTTAGACAGTATAATTTTTAATTTTGCCCTTAGTTCTTTATCTTTTGAAACTTTTGCAATAATCTCATCTATTACATAAAGTGGTAGATATTTTTCGTCTAGACTTTTTTCTATTTCTGATCTTATTTTTTTATGTTCTTCTGGTTCTTCTACAGGTTTTGGCGGTTCAACCTTTTTAATAATGCGCACTGGTTTTTCGGTAATCCCTTCTTTTTTCTTCTCGGATTTTTTTCCGGTTTTCTTTAAAGATTTAGATTTAGAAATCGTCTTTTTTTCTACTTTTTTTGGAACAACTTTTTTCACTGGGGCTTTCTTGGGTTTAGCAGTAATTGGTTTCTTTATCTTTTTTTCTTGTTTCTTCTTAGTTGGAACAGCCTTCTTTTTTGCCATCAGATCCCTTCCTTTACGTCAGTTATTATTCTGTCAACATCTACAGCATCTCCACCGACACTTTTAGTAGGATCTACGCCATCTTCACCATAGATAAATTGTATTATTTCTCCACCGGCATGCCTTACAGTGCCATCGTTTTCTACTTTAAGATCTTCTAAAGCGTTGATCAGACGTCTCTGCATGTATCCTGATCTTGATGTACGAACTGCAGTGTCAACAAGACCCTCTCGACCTCCCATCGAATGGAAGAAATATTCTGTAGGAGTAAGTCCGTTCTTGTAACTAGATGCCACGAAACCTTTTGCGCTTGCTCCAAGATCCCCTTTCTTAAAGTGAGGCAAAGTCCGGTACTGGTAACCTCGATGTATTCTTTCACCTCTCACTGCCTGTTGTCCTACGCATCCTGACATTTGTGAAAGGTTAAGCATCGATCCTCGTGCGCCTGATTTGGCCATTATAACTGCACTGTTGTTTAGACCAAGGTGTTTGCCCGCTATTTCACCAGCCATGTCTCTTGTTTTACCGGTAACTCTCATTATTTCCATCTCAAGAGTCTCTTCTAAACTTCTTCCTGGAAGTGATTCCAACGCCTCATTTTCATAGGCTTTTACAAGATCGTTGATCTTTTTCATTGCCTTCTGTAGTCCTTCTTGTATCTGCTGTTTTGCTTCTTCAGGTATGTCTTCGTCGTCTATGCCTGTGGTGAAACCAAATAACGTTATAGCAGCTATCGCCATCTTTGTAACGTTGTCAATAAACTTTCTCCCTGCATCCATTCCGTGATCTCGTAATATTCGGTCTAGGATTTTACCTTTAAACGCGCCGATGCTATTCTCATCTATTATTCCTTGTTTTAGTACGCCATTTTTTACTATAACATATGCGTTGTTGGGGCATTTTGGCGCTTGGCATACTTCGCAATTAAGACAGGCTTTGGCCTTATACTCTAAATTAAGATCTTTTGGCAATAGAGTACTGAATATGTCCTTTCCAGTTACATATCTTCTATCTTTTTCTACGATTATTTCATTGATTTTTCCTTTGTATCCAATTGATGCTAATATACGCGAAGCATCATCCATCGGTATTTTTCTATCTTTACGTGTTAGCATAAAACATCCAGTTATGTGGTCGTGAATGCCTCCAATGATGGCTCCGCCAAATCTTGGTGAAAGAATGTTTTCTTGTACTTTCATTAGAATCTCTGCTTCGGCTTTTGCCTCTTCACCCTGCAGTATGTGGAGGTTCATTTCATCTCCATCGAAATCTGCGTTGTAAGGAGGACACACACTTAAGTTAAATCTAAATGTTTTGTGTGGCACTATTCTAATTCTATGTGCCATCATTGACATGCGGTGAAGCGAGGGTTGACGATTGAATAGAGCAATATCTCCCTCCATTAATTGTCTCTCTACGATCGAACCAATTTCTAATTTTTCGGCAACTTCTGCAGCATTCTTTTCCGTGATTTTAATACGCTGCTTCATTCCCTCTGTTTCTCTTATGATATAGTTTACACTCGGGCGGTATTCATCAATACTTGTTGGTATCGACTCTGATTTTTGTTTTATCAATTTTTTGCACCAATCAATATTGTGAGGTGTAACTCTAGCAGGTATGGTTAATTCTTCAGCTATCTCAATGGGTACGCCTATTTCATTAATACTTAGATTTGGGTCAGGAGAAATAACGGTACGAGCTGAGAAGTTGACACGTTTTCCAGATAGGTTGCTTCTAAAACGCCCTTCTTTTCCTTTTAATCGTTGTGCCAACGTTTTCAGGGGTCTTCCAGAACGATGACGGGCCGGAGGTATGCCTGAAGTTTGATTGTCAAGATAAGTCGTAATGTGATACTGCAGCAACTCCCATAGATCTTCAACGATGAGTTGTGGTGCGCCAGCATCTCTATTTTCTTGTAGCCTCTGATTGATTCTGATAACATCGACCAGTTTATGTGTAAGGTCATCCTCTGATCGCTCACCTGATTCAAGCGTAACAGATGGTCTTACTGTAACTGGTGGCACTGGTAAAACTGTTAAAACCATCCACTCAGGTCGAGCAGATTTTTTGTTAATATCCAGCAGTGAAAGATCTTCATCAGGTATTTTCTCAAGCCATTCTCTTATTTCTGAGGGTGTTAATTTCTTACCATTTTCCCTGAGCGATGTTGGTTTGTCCAGATCTATTTTTCCAACCTCTCTTGAACATCGGGGACATTTTTCGATTTTTTCGCATTCTTTTACAACCATCTTTAACAAGTAGGTTAAATCTCTTCCTTCTTGCTCCTGTCTCTTTAAAGTTTGTGTGTACTCTTCTCTTTGTTTATCAGTTAATAACAGTCGCCCGCATTCTCTGCATGTTGCACGTAGACTGTTTCTGATACTTTTTACCAGTCCAACGTGGATCACTGGCATTGCTAGATCTATGTGACCAAAATGTCCAGGACATTTGTCTTTTCCAACTCTCAGACCGCATGTTTTGCATCTTAATCCTGGTTCGATAACTCCAAGTCTTGGGTCCATAAGTCCCATGGCTATGGGAAAACCATCATCATCATAAGTATCAGCAGTGATTACTTTTGTAGCACTCATTTTTCTAATTTCATTTGGTGAAAGTAAGGTAAATTCTATACTGCCAATTTTTTTTGTTGTGCTCCTTAATCTTTCCATAATTTAAACTCCTTCAATAAAAACCTCATACTAAAGATTCTAATTTTATTCTCGGTGCAATTACCAAGGATTTTAATTCATCTATCAATAGCTTGAATGCGTAGCTCATCTCCACTGGGTAAATGTCTGCTCTATCTCCGCAAACTGGACAGTGTAACGCTCCGTGTCTATCAATTATAGCAACATGCCCGCAGGTATTACAAACATACTTTATTGTAAGATCCGACTCATCCAATAGTCTGTCTTTTATGACCATGGATGCACCATGACCTATGAGGCAATCTCGCTCCATTTCTCCGAATCTTAGTCCGCCTTCTCTAGCTCTTCCTTCCGTTGGTTGTCTTGTCAATATTTGTACTGGCCCTCTTGATCTCGCGTGTATTTTTCCTGCCACCATGTGGTGAAGCTTTTGGTAATATATACATCCAACAAATATGTCGCATTCCAATGCTTTTCCAGTTTCTCCGTTGTACAATATCTCTTTACCGTTGTGTTTAAACCCGTTTGCAACTAGAGCTTTTCTCATCGCCTCTTCAGGTTCACCGCTAAATGCAGTACCATCTACAAATCTTCCCTCTAAAGCACCAACTTTTCCGCCTATCATTTCAAGCACGTGACCTACTGTCATTCTGCTTGGGATTGCGTGTGGGTTGATGATCAAATCAGGGCACATTCCCTGTTCATTAAACGGCATGTTTTCCTGAGGGGCCACAAGACCTATGACTCCCTTTTGACCATGTTTTGATGCAAATTTATCTCCGTATTCAGGTATTCGCTCCTCACGGACTTTTATCTTAACCATTCTTGAACCGTTAACTGATTCAGAAAGCATTACTTTGTCGACAATTCCCCCTTCACCGTGTTGAACTGTAACTGAAGTTTCTCTTCTCTTTTGAGGTGTTAGAAAATCGGTAGGTTCTTCAAGGAATCTTGGTGGAGAGGTTTTTCCTATTAGAACATCTGAACTTTTGGCATCACATTCGGGCGAGATGAGACCATCCTCACCTAGATTCATATAAGCATCTTCACTTCGTACGCCTCTACAATCTGGATCAGGAATTTCGAAATGGTCCTCTTGGCCACCAGGGTATCGCTTTTCTTCGCTGCTGTATGTTCTGAAGAATGTACTTCTTGACATACCCCGCTCTATGCTGGCTTTGCTTGTGACCAGTGCATCTTCCATGTTATATCCCTGGTATGAAGCAACTGCCACTATGAAATTCTGTCCCGCAGGTCTCTCTCCAAATTTTATGTATCTGATGGGATGGGTTTGGACAAGAGAGGTTTGTGGGTAATGGAGCAGATGGCTTCTTGTATCAGGTCTTATTCTATAGTTAGAGGAACCAAAACCAAGGGATTGTTTTCCCATACCCGCACCCATTGTAATTCTTGGGGATGAATTGTGTTCAGGATATGGAACTAAAGAAGCACCGATACCAAGTATACACATCGGATCAAGTTCCATGTGTGTATGATCAGGAGTGATGTCTTCTTCTTTTAACGCAATTAGAGTGTTTTCTTCTTCCTCAGCATCTATGTATTCCACGATGCCATCGTTTATGACATCAATCCATTTTTTCTTTCCTTCTTTTAAATCACTAATATATTTACTATTCAACAAAAGTTTGCCTTTTTCCACAATTGCTAAAGGTCTTCTCAGCCTACCACAGTCACAGCTTACAATTACATCGTTTGCATCTTCATAATATGCAATGTTCACTTCGATGTTGAGTAAGCCTTTCCTGCGTTTCTCTCTTAATTTTTGTACAAGCTCTTTTCCATTAGGATGCATTCCTATTAAATCTCCATTCAAGTAAACTCTCGTACCAGTGGATTTTTTGGTAATTTCCTTTATGCCCATATCTCTAAGGACACTTTCCACTTCTTTTTCTGGAAAACCTTCTGATATTTCCACAGCAAGTGCAAGATTTTTGACAAGACCACAGTTAGGTCCTTCGGGTGTCTCATTTGGGCATAATCTACCCCATTGAGTGGAGTGCAAGTCTCTAGCTTCGAAATGTGGTTGAGATCGCGTAAGAGGCGAAGTAACTCTTCTGAGATGACTGAGTACTGCCAAATTACTTGTACGATCCAATAATTGTGAAATTCCTGCCCTTCCACCAACCCAGTTACCGGTTGCTAGTGCATGATGAATACGTTGACTTAAAACATCTGAACGAAGGGATGAGCTTATTCTTATTTCCTTTCCTTTTGCATGAATCCTTTCAATCTGATATTTCAAATCTTTACAAAGAGCAGTAAAAGCTACTCTAAAAAGATCCTCCATTAAATCCCCGGCAAGTTTCAACCTTTTATTTGCGTAATGGTCCTTATCATCCTCTTCTCTTTTGCCCAATGCCAGCTCTAACACAGCCATACCCATACGTGCCATGAAAATAGCCTTGGTCAAACGATCATCCGGTTCGTTACCTAGGTGCGGGAGAAGATTTTTATCCATCAGTGTCTCGACTCTTTTAACACGGTACTCTTTTGCTTGTCCTCCAGCAAATTTCTTTCCAAGGTAAGCAACGGCTTCTTCTTTTGTTGTTATGCCGTACTCATTAGCGCACTCTTCGATATTAGCTAGAATGTAGAGTTCCATTTTAGGATCTACACTTATTACGTCGACAATTTCTTCGTCATTTTCCATACCTAGTGCTCTTAAAAGGATCATTAATGGTATCTGACCATATGTTGTTGGAAGCGATACCATTAACATGCCGTCTTTTCTCTTCTCCACAACTGTCAAGGCACGGTAACCTTCTCTCTGGGAGAATACCTTGGCGACTTCTACATCTGTTCCGTATCTATTGCTTTTCTCAACAAGCACTCGATTTGGAGCAAGATCTTCGACTGTGATAAGAACTCTTTCTGTTCCATTACTAATAAAATACCCGCCTGGGTCTAGATGATCCTCCTGCAGGGTTTGCAATTCTTTTTTGTATTCTTCATATGATAATTCGTGACCTTTTTTCTCCTCTATAACACGTTTAGCCAAATTGCAAGTTTTTGATTTAATCATAATTGGCAGTTCGCCTATTCTTACTTCTTCTGGCTCATATTCTACGTCGTCTTTAACAGGTATAAACTCTAACGAAATGGGGGCTTCGTAGGTTAAATCCCTTAGTCGTGCTTCCATTGGTGTTAAATCCCTAATGGTTCCATCTGCTTCTTTAACCGCGGGTTTTCCAACTGTTATTTTGCCAAATTTTATTTTATATCCTTCTATTTCAGGGTATATAAAGCCTCTTTCCATTTCTTCTTCTTGGCCTATTATTGTGCTATCAACAATGTTTTGAAGTCGATGTTCCAAAAAATCGTTATATGAAGCTATCTGGTGATTCACTATACTACGTTCTCTATAAAAAGTATCAACTAACTCTTTCATCCTAAACACCTATATTAATTTATTACTCTCTATTACAAGTCTAAAAGCAACTGCTTTTTTCGCAGTCTGGCTTTTTCGGGTAATTTTTAAAATCTGTCCAGGTTTTGCTCCTATGGAAACGGCTACAGGATCCGTATCTAAAATTCTTGGTAGTTGGTCTTGTTTAATGTTGTATTTTTTAAAAAGTTCATCCCGTTCCCTTCCAGAAATAATTTCATGAAGAGGAACTAACCTATGCCCCATTATATCAAACTGCTTATTATCGGTCGATTCTGATTCGGTCGCCATCGTATATTTTTCCCCTAGTGCCTTATGATTTAGGCGGGCCTGAAGGGATTCGAACCCTTGGCCACCTGGTTAAAAGCCAGATGCTCTACCTAGCTGAGCTACAGGCCCTTTTAAGGCCAGAGAGGCCTTTATAGGCCAGGACTCAACCTTTACAACATATTTTTATATACTATACTCTATCTCATTAATATTGAAACAGCCTACCCCCAATATTGATACCTATATAAATAGTTTATGAGTTTTTTAACAGATTTGATGGGCAAAACTAAAGTTTTCAAAATTCACGAAACAAACTAGAGTATTTCTATTTTTATATTTGAGGTTATTTGACTGGGTTTAAAATAAGTTGATTTTTCTGTTTTTTAAAAGTGATGTCATAATCTTCAAAAATAGGGTGCCTTCCCAATAAAACTGGTATGTCATTTCTTCCGGATACGTGTATTTGAATGTTATGATATGTAGCGCTTTTATTTTTATTTACAATAATCATACTAAGTGTAGTTTTAAATAATGTTGTTGCTCCGCCTGCAGTATCGACCGAACCTGCTTTTTTTAACTTTAGCCCCAGATATTTAGCAATAGGTATAGGTATGACAATAAAATCTCCACCAGAATCAAGTAACGCATCTATGGCAGGTGTTTTCTTTTCTTTATAATAGAATTTAACTGGAACAATGGGATATCTATGATAATCAAATACAAGTCTCGAATCTGACATGGAGTCAATGTAAATGAATCTCGCCAGATAATACTTTTGATATTTTTATATCGTCGTCAGGAAATTTATCCGCAGGATATTTTTCTTCAACTAACTTTAGTATATCTTCTATATTGGTGCTGTGATCAACAATTTTATCGTTGAAGAGCAAAAGCCATTCGCCATAGAACTTCTTGGAGCTGTCTTCTTGTTTCATAGGATAGCATTTACTGTTGTACCATATATAAACTTTATGCTGTTTTCTTTTCGGAAAGCAAAAATCGTAGGAAAAATATATATACTATGAGTTACACACTATATTGCGTTAAAATTATTAAATTGATACAAGAAGAGGATGATTGTTATGGATATTATAACTTTGGATGATCTATCAAAAGCGATAGCCAATAGAGTTGGAATAGATATAGAAGAAGCACGAAGAGATGCAGGATTTGTAATGGATATATTCGGGTACGATGACCGTGTTATCGATAATGTACTGGATCCAGAAGATAGACAACTGTTTTACATACTGGAAGAAGAAGGAATGCTTACCACCGAGCGGGAAGAAACTACATTGTATGATGGCAGGGAATGGCGAACACATTATTGGGTACTCAAGAAAAACATTATTTTAAAATATGCGCAGGAAGACGGCAAAAGAGCCAGGACTATTATTCAGGAGAAAAGACAAGCAGCTGCTGCTGTTAAAGACATATCTGATGAAAGCATCTATGATGAACTTGCAGAGGACGTGTGGACTACCAGAAAGATAAACGAATAAACGCTCCTCTTTTTTAAAAAACTTAATAACCATGTTCTAGTTTCTCATTTTTTATAATAATCTGGAGGCCAAAAGAAATTCTAGGTGATATTATGCCAAAAAGAAAGATAATTATAAGTTCAGAATCAGTAACTGAAGGGCATCCTGATAAGATGTGCGACTTGATATCAGATGCTGTTTTAGATGAAGCGCTTAGACAGGATAAAAATTCTCGAGTAGCTATTGAAACTGGGACTAAAAATGGAGGAGTCATGGTCTTTGGTGAAATGACGACGTCTGCGTACATTGATATTCCCCATGTTGTAAGGGATACCATCAAAGGAATCGGTTATACCAAATCAGAATATGGCATTGAATGGGAAACGTGTTCTGTATGGGTACAAATCACTGAGCAGAGTCCAGATATTTCTCAGGGTGTTACTGCCGGAAAAGGACTGCATAAAGAGCAAGGTGCTGGAGATCAGGGAATGATGTACGGATATGCATGTAGAGAAACAAAAGAATTTATGCCTCTCCCCATTGCACTTGCGCACAAACTCACAAAAAGATTATCTGAGGTCAGAAAAAGTGGCGGCATATCTTATTTAAGACCTGATGGAAAATCGCAGGTCTCCATAGAATACGATGCAAATGGAAAGCCTCTTCGTGCGGATACTATTGTTGTATCCACGCAACACGACGGCGGGATTTCTCATGATCGGATAAAGAAAGATGTTATAGCGAAAATCATTAAACCGGTGTGTAAAGAGTGGGTTGATAAAGACACACGGTTTCTAGTGAATCCTACTGGTTTATTTATCCGTGGCGGACCTTACGCTGATGCAGGAGTTACCGGACGAAAGATCATTGTAGATACTTATGGTGGTGTAGGAAGACACGGCGGTGGGGCATTTTCTGGAAAAGATCCGACTAAAGTGGATAGAAGTGCAGCATATGCTGTTCGTTATATCGCAAAGAACATTGTTGCTTCTGGAATTGCAGATAAATGCGAGATACAGTTTGCGTATGCAATAGGAGTTGCAGAGCCTGTTTCAATCAATATTGATTGTTTTGGAACCAATAAAATTCCTATTGACAAAATGGAAAACCTCATACGGGAGTTTTTCCCAACTAAACCCGCTGATATTATTGACACACTTGATCTTAGAAGGCCCATATATAAGAAAACCGCAGCATACGGTCACTTTGGTAGAGAAGATCCTGATTTCACCTGGGAAAAAACAGATAAGGCTGCATTAATCAGGAAGGAAGCAGGGTTGAAAAAGTAACTCTCTCCTATTAACCTATAAATTTGAATAATCCTTAAATTAAATATATTAAGAAGATGATACCTCTCTAGGTGTAGGAGATAGTATAATGGTAGAATTTGAGACTATAAAAGCAGAAGAAGTAAAATTTGGTAAAAATAACTTCATAGAAGTCTCCCGAAGAAAGGTAAAAACACCGGTAGGTGAAAATGAGTTTATTGCTGTCTCTAGAGGCTTTTACCTCCCAGATGGCTCAAAGAGATGGAGATCATCAATTGCATTACCAAATGAAAAAGATAAACGTGAAGAAATTGCAAGATTGATAAAATCGCTATAATATAATTTAAAGTTATTATCAATATTGTTTACCTTCTATAATCTATATTTTCGTTAGTTTAAAGTAGATGTGAGTTTATTGCAGAAGCGTGGCTAAAGAAGGTGGCGTCAGGAGTAATCGTATTTATGTAATTATTGCATTTATTTTAATTGTAATAGTTGTTTTTGCTGTTGTTTTTGGTACTAGTAAATTGACGCCTGCTTACATTCCTGATGAGTTTCTGAATGGGGATTGGAGTGAAAATATAGCAGATAGGACTGGAGGGTCACAGTTAATAGGGTTGGAAAAATGGTGTAGTTCAACATATGAAATAGATGGTCAGTATCCTGCATATCTCACTATTACAACCTTTAAAACTCTGATAATGATGAACGAAAAAGATCTTAGAGATAAAACTACAAGTACCATAGAAAAAGCGCTAGCACAAGGGATAACTATAGACAATGCGAGTGAAATTACTGGAGAAAGAACCTTGAATAATAAACATAAGACGACATATATCCTCTATAACGGAAGCGATACGACAAAGAACCCTCCTGAAAAAATAAAGATTATTGGCGAATTTTGGAACTGCGGCACATCTGGAACTTCGGTTATATGCATAGGTTTTGCCCAGGTTACTGATTATGCACATGAAAGTTCAACGGTAAACACTACCCAATGGGCAAAAATTATTAAAGATAAAAATGGACTTGCAGGTTTTACTGGAGACGACGGTCTTATATTTGATGTGGTATGTCACTAGTCTGCCAGTTCTGCTTTTTGTAATTTGTGACCTATGAGGCAATCAAGCCCTTCGTAGATTTTTATTATCTTGTAGTTTCTATCTTTTTGCAGGGCTAAGTTATTGCAAAGTTCAAAATTATCGCAGCCAATGTTTTTGCACTCTTTTCTTTCTATTTTTGCTGCGCTTCCTTCTGTTAGTTCTTTATCTATGGCTGCTAAAATGGGCAGCTCTTGGACTTCTACAACTGCAGCGTTTCCCTCATGAAGTTCACAGCTGTGCCGCTTGTCTCTTATATCTATTATCTTGTAACGTCTGCCTGGTTTAAGGTTGAAACATACTGTCTTTAGTTTGCATCCCCTACAATCGTTGTTTGGTCCTAAATAAATGAATTCTTCATCTTCCTTTGCCAGTCTCTCTCCTATTAATGTTACCAGTGTCATCTATATTACACCTGTTGTTTTAGCTAATCTTTTAGCTGCATCCATAGTAAGACCTGTCTCTCCAAGTATCGTGTATCGCTCTGGTCGTATTTCATGGGCACGCATAAGTGCCTCTATTATCTTTTTCTTTGATATGCCCAACTCTTCAGAGTTAGTTGGTGCTCCAATCTTTTTCAAAAAGTTTCGTACTTTCTCCCAGTCCCCGCCATGTAGATAGACCATCATTATTGCACCGACGCCGCACTGTTCCCCATGCATTGGTCTTTTACCTTTGTTTCCTTTTAGAACGATTCCAGGCCCGAGATGATCCAGCATATGTGAAAACATATGTTCCGCACCAGATGCTGGTCTAGTGCTGCCAGCTACACTCATAGCTACTCCTGAGACAATCATAGCTTTTACTGCAAGCCATACGGATTCCTCGGCTTTTGGTCTGATTTCATCAGCATGCTCTATGAGGAGTTGTGCTGCTGTTTTTGCAAGAACGGCTGCATGGCTGCTGAACTCTTCGTTTTTTAATTTATGTGCAAGTTCCCAGTCTGCCACCGCAGAAATATTTGATACTACATCTGCACAGCCTGAAGAAAGCATTCTATAGGGTGCTTTACTGATGATGGATGTATCAGCAAGTATTGCAAGAGGTGATGTGGCTGTTTTTGAAACAGTTCCTTTACTGTGCTTCAAAGAGGCACGTGGTGATGCAATCCCGTCATGGGATGCGCATGTTGGCACGCTGACAAAAGGTCTGTTGAGGTCAAATGCCGCTAGTTTTGTGACATCGATTACGCTTCCTCCTCCAACACCCAACAAGAGCTCTATATTGTTTTTAGTTGCAAATTTAATAACTTCGTTAACCTCGCCAACGGTTGCTGAAGAAATTAATTTTTGTTTTACTCTGTAACCTGCTTTTGAAAGGAGTCCAGATATTTCATCTCCAGATATCTTCTTGGTTCTTTTATCACATACTACCAATGCAGATTCACTTCTGCATATTCTGTTGCAAAGATCAGCAACCTGGGCGGTAGCCTTATGGCCTACGATGATCTCTCTAGGAAATACCATCGTTTTTGATTTTGTGAAGTGTTCCATAGTTAGTCTATAGTAAACCAAGGGCTTAATATATGTTTTTCTCTAGAACAAAAAAACAATCTTTAAACTGATTTTCATTTCAGCATTACTATATCCTTGTATTTGCTGTTCAAATAAGCATCTAATGCCATCTAATTTTTCTTAGTTAGGCACAATATTTAAAATATCGTATAGTTGTTCCTACGGAATCATCATGAAGAAAAAATCACCTGTTTTTTTAGTGATCATTGTAGCTGTTGTTATACTGAGTTTTTTAGCTATTCGGTATACTATGGAGGCATCTGCGATTAGCAAACTACAGGTAACAGTTAAAGGCGTTCAAATTCAAGAGATCAGAGCAACCTATACCAAATTAAAATTGAATATCGAAATATCGAATCCAACTAGTGAGGACATCTCCCAATTATCCACAGATTTTAATATTTTTATCGCTGGCAGTATCGTTGGAGAAGGAAGTATGCCCCCTACTGATATCCCCGCTCAGACCGTCAAAGAGACTAACACTACTGCCATCATCTATTATGCAAATGTGGCAAACGCTGTGAAAGATGCAATTACAAACCAAAACTTTAAACTGGCTATTCAGGGAACATTGCATGCAAAGGTTTTATTTGGTCTTCTTTCTCTTTCACAGGATTTTTCATCTACCTATTCTTACTCATAAAAATAGATTTTTTTAAATCTCTTGTTTTATGTATGAACAGTTGGTTTTTGCACTGAGTTCATTTCAACGTTAGTATAATCCTATTTTTCCTCTATATTGAAAATAAGCCTACTCCCAGGGGGTTAATTAATATATTATTCTTTCCTTTCAGGGTAGTTATATATGAAAATAAGGGAATTTTATCTTAGAAATAAGACTACCATATTTCTTAGTATATTCCTAGCAATAATAGGAGTTATTTCAATTGGATGCGTTGTATTACCTACCATATTTTACGATCAGTGGATTTGGAAGTATTACTGGGGTCCAGTTGTAGCAGATGCATCCGGTCATACAGCTTATTATAACGGAGTTAGGGCAAGCGAGGGCTATACGCTTGAATCAGAAATAACTTACGGGCTTATCCTTGTTATCGCTATTTTTGGTATCTATAAACTGTTGAAAAAATATGACATTAAAATTGATTGGAAATTTGCTCTTGCCCTTATGCCATATATTTTGTTTGGATCCACAAGTAGGGTTCTTGAAGATACCGGGTATTTTAGTGAACCTTTTGTTTATTGGTTTATATCTCCTTTGATTTATTTCCAGATAGCTGCCTATGCTTTATTTTTCTTGTTTTTAGGTTACTATCTTGAAAAAAAATACAAGAAACCAAAGGTTACGGTTAATAGTGTTTTGTTTTCAGGCGGATTGGTTTGTTTATTGCCTTCTTTGTTTCTAATTGGTATTTGGTTGTTGGGATATCGTTGGAATGAGACGACGGGTGTACGTTTTGATGTATTTTTGATTGTTGTCGGTCTTATTGTTTTGATTGTCGGTTTGGTCTATCTTATTGCACGTAGATTTAGCAGCAATGAAAAAATAGCGGTATATAGAAACCCGTTGAACCTTTCCATGCTAGTTGGTCATCTACTTGATGGTTTAACGAGTTATATTAGTATTAGTGATCCGTTTGGCATGGGTTTGTCATATGCTGAGAAGCATCCGGCATCCAATATGTTATTGAATATATGGGGTCCTCTATTTCCAATCGTAAAGTTTGTATTGATTATAGTAGTTATCTATGTGTTTGATGTTTTGTATAAGAGTGAGCTGAAGAATTATCAACGGCTGGTTAATCTTTTAAAGATAGGTATATTGATTCTTGGTTTTTCGCCTGGTTTGCGTGATCTTTTACGAGTAACAATGGGCGTTTAGTTATGCGAAGGCATCCTAACTGGCTAAAAGTGAAGATCGGCGGTGGAGAAAATTTTGCTAAAATAAAATCTATGTTGAAATCTGCTAAACTACACACTATTTGCGAAGAAGCTAAATGCCCAAATATAGCAGAATGTTTTGGCTGCGGAACTGCTGTTTTTTTAATATTGGGGGACACTTGCACAAGAAATTGTAGATATTGTAATGTTAAACACGGAACACCATTGCCTTTAAATCCAAATGAACCCAAGGATGTTGCAGATAGTGTTAAAAAATTAGGTTTGAAATACGCTGTTATTACTTCTGTAACAAGAGATGATTTAAAAGATGGTGGTGCCAGTGTTTTTTATGAAACTGTAAAAGAAATTAAAAATTTAAATAATATTTGCAGAGTTGAAGTGCTAATTCCTGATTTCAAAGGTGATAAGGAAGCATTACAAACTGTTATTGATGCAAAACCCGACGTTATAAATCACAATATTGAAGTTGTTGAGAAATTATTTCCTGAAATAAGATTGCAGGGAAACTACAAGACAAGTTTAGAACTATTAAAAAATATTAAAAAAATCAACAAAAATATGACAACGAAATCAGGCTTTATGCTAGGTTTAGGGGAAAACAAAGAGCAGATTATCAAGACGATGCAGGATTTGAGAAAAGTAAGCGTCGATTTTTTGACAATCGGCCAATATCTACAACCAACAAGAGAGCATTTTGAGATTAAAAAATATTACACGCCAGAAGAATTCAACGAATTTAAAAAAATTGCCATGGATCTGGGTTTTGCGCATGTCGAATCAGGACCACTAGTTAGAAGTTCCTATCACGCAGAGAAAGCAATTTGTTAAAATTCAAAAAGAAAGAAATTATAAATGAAGAATTAATCCATCTGTCAGATGCAATCCCGCTCAATCTATAAAGTTCCAAATGGAAAACTTCTGAAAGTCTTTTTACAGTATGATGAAAAACGTAATTTAATCGAAGAAATAAACATAATGGGGGATTTTTTTGCCTATCCTGAAGAGGCAGTTGAAATGATGGAGAACAAACTCAAAAATACGTTGCTAGAGCGAGAACATTTACTTAAAAAAATAAGCTTAATCATTAAAGAATATAACATTCAATTTATTGGTTTAGATGCAGAAGGATTGACTCAAGGAATATTGATGTGTAAATCATGAAAGAGCAATGGAGATTATTACAAACGGGCTTTAACACCGCATATGCAAACATGGCGATAGACAGAGCCGTACTCGTAGCAAATAGTGAAGGTAAAGTTCCTCCCACGGTACGTTTTTATGGCTGGGTGCCTCCCGCCATCTCAATTGGTTATTTTCAAAGTTTAACTGACGAGATCGACTTAGACACATGCAAAAAACTTGGCGTTAATTATGTGCGGAGAATAACTGGCGGAGGCGCTGTTTTTCATGATAAAGAGTTAACGTACAGTATCGTGATCCCAGAATCCCATCCAGAAATTTCAAAAAACATCATGAATAGCTATGGAAGAATATGTGGGGCGGTTATGAAAGGATTGCAACATTTAGGAATTGAGAGTGAATATGTTCCAATCAATGATATCATTACGGGTGGACGGAAGATTTCTGGAAATGCCCAGACAAGAAAGTTAGAAACAGTTTTGCAGCATGGCACAGTTCTCATGGATGTTGACGTTGACAAAATGTTTTCTTTACTAAAAGTACCAAATGAAAAGATAAAGGATAAACTAATAGCAGATGTAAAACAGAGAGTTACGTCGATAAAGCACCTTTTAGGAAAAGAGGTAAGTTTTAAAGAAGTCGCCGAGGCAATGAAGATGGGCTTTGAGGAAGAATTTCATGTTGAGTTAATTGAAGGAAAATTGAGTAAAGAGGAACTAGCGTTGGCAAGAAAATTTGAAAAAGAATGCTTCTCTGCAAAGGATTGGAATCACAGAAGATGAGTTGCTATGCACGTCATGAAAGTCAACGCATTTACCGAGTCACTCAAAGGAGGAAACCCTGCGGGTGTTGTATTAGATTCGCCTGATTTAATTGATGAACAAATGAAACATATATCAAAAAAATTGGCTGTATCTGAGACTGCTTTTGTTTTTCCAAGCAATGTTGCAGATTTCAAAGTTAGATTTTTTTCACCAAAAGTCGAAGTTGATCTCTGCGGGCATGCAACAATTGCCACGTTTTTTGCAATGGCATTGAAAGGAAAGTTTTCACCAAAGAAAAACAACGTTGTCACTCAGGAAACAAAAGTAGGCATCTTGCCAGTCAATATTTATTATAATGATGATAAAAAAATTGATAGAGTCATGATGACTCAGGGCAAACCAATATACAAAAATATACATTTTAATATATCTCTGGTTGCTGATTCACTCAAAGTAGATGTGAAAGATATCGATGATTCATTGCCAAAACAAATTGTATCTACAGGCCTCTTCACATTACCAATATGTATCAAATCATATGATGATCTTAAAAACATTAAACCCGATTTTGAGAAAGTTAAAAAGATTTGCGATAAGATAGGTGCTGGTAGTTTCCATGTTTTTACATTTGAAACAATTGAACCAAATTCAATTTATCATGCGAGGAATTTTGCACCAGTATACGGTATAAACGAGGATCCCGTCACCGGCACTGCAAACGGTGCCGTTTCTAGCTACTTGTTAAAACACAAAATAATCAAAGACAAGAATTTGATATGCGAACAAGGAGACATCATCGGTAGACCTGGCAGGGTATTTGTAGAGATAGGTAAAGATGTAGTAAAGGTCGGAGGAAAAGCCAGAATTGCACAAGAACGAGAAATCGAAGTATAACTGATTTATATTTCGTGTATTCCTAGTTTGTCTGCATATTCTTTGACCTGCGAAACTTCTTCGGGTGATGCCGGTCTTGATATGTCTTTATATTCGTACGCCTTGTATTCCGGTCTATATTGAGCCATTATGTTAGCAGTTGCATTTGATAGATTTTCTGCTATCCATTTTATTATTGGTTTTGAGCAGCAATCTATGTGGCTTGGCAGTACCAGGTGTCGTACAATCATCTCTCCAGCTTCATGTGCGATTTTGTGATTTCTTTTAACAATTTTCATGTAGTTATCAACTTTTGATAGGCGCTTGGCGCATTCATCGTTTCCATATTTGAAATCTGTTAGATACACATCGATGATTCCAGCAAGTAGTTTCATTGCTTCAATTGAGCAATACATATTCGAATTCCATACTTGAGGTATGTTTACCTCGCATTCTTTCAAAACCTGTAGGATATAATGTAAGTTTGGTGTTGGGTCTCCCCCTACCCAATTTACATTTCTGGCGCCTTGGGTTTTTCTTCTTTCTATCATGTCTACTAGTGTTGAGGGTTCAACATACATGCCTGTGTTATATTGACTTATATCCCAATTTTGACAGAAGACACAGTGGAATGTGCAACCCGCGAAAAAAACAGTATATGATGGCACAAGAACAGCTTCTTCGCCAAGATGTAAAAACTCAGATGCTATGCCTGACTGTTGTACTCCACAGTTTCCAGATTTTTTTCTTCGGTCAACCTTGCATTTTCTTTCACAGAAACAGCATTGTTGAAAAATCCTAGATGCAAGCTCTATTTTTAGGTCGAGTAGCGATTTTTTCGGTTCGCTACTGCAAAGTTTTCTTTTGTTAAGAGCGATGTCGTGCTTTTTCCATAGGGCCTTAGTTGATTCAGACGTGTCGAAAGAAACAGGAATGTGTTTACACTTAAGATATTGTGATTTTTCATTTTCTTGCAAGATGTTAAAATATTTTGAAAGAAGGATTCCAGCATCTACCATTGTTATCTGATATGTTTCACTAAATTTAAAACTATTTTTTTTACAGAAAGATTATACAGAGCATAATCTATCTAGATTGCTCTTATAAAGATTAGAAATCGTTTGTTTTTTAGAATAACTATATTTAATTTCTTGCGTAGACATTATATACTGAAAAAATTATTCACTTATGGCAATTACGTATTTGTTTTATGTGGAGGAGATAATATATGAGCAATAAATTAGCGTCTCTATTTGGTGGAGAATTTTTTGCTAAGATGTTTTTGGTGGAGATTTAATGCAGGATGTCACTGATCTAAAACAGATGGAACGAACCGTTCAGGAAGCTCGTGAATACGCTGAAAGCATTTTGGAGACGGTCCGAGAGCCTTTAATAGTGCTTGATGCCGACCTAAAAGTGGTTTCAGCCAATCGTACTTTCTACCAGACCTTCAAAACGAAACCCGAGGAGACTGAGGGACAATTGGTCTACGACATAGGTAATCAGCAATGGAATATTCCAAAGCTCCCGAGAGCTTTTGGAGGATATTCTACCCAAGAACACTTCTTTCGACAACTATGAGGTTGAGCATGATTTTCCTCATATTGGCAAACGAATAATGCTCCTGAATGCTCGACGGATACCCCGGCCGCCAGCAAAACCGCGAATAATGCTTCTGGCTATCGAGGATATCACCGAGCGAAAGCAGGCGGAGGAAGAAATAAAAACATCTGAGCATAAACTCCAAAGTGTCTTTGCTTCTTCGCCTGACCCTATTTTTTCTACAGATTTAAATGGTAATATTACCGATTGTAATCAGACAACGCTGGATTTTATTGGCGTTCAGTCTAAAGAAGAATTGGTCAGTCAGTCCACCCTTTCAATGCTTATAGAAAATCATCGCAGTAAAATAGTAGAACATATGAAGAAATGTGCGGAAGGTGACATTATCAAAGATGCTGAATACACCTTTATTGCCAGGAATGGTCGCAAGATTGATTCCCTTGTATCTGCTAGCGTGCTCAAAGATGTATCAGGGAAACCAACAGGGTTTATGGCGGTAGTCAAAGACATCACCAAGCGTAAGCAGGATGAACAAATAACCAACGAAGCTCGTGAATACGCTGAAAGCATTTTGGAGACGGTCCGAGAGCCTTTAATAGTGCTTGATGCCGACCTAAAAGTGGTTTCAGCCAATCGTACTTTCTACCAGACCTTCAAAACGAAACCCGAGGAGACTGAGGGACAATTGGTCTACGACATAGGTAATCAGCAATGGAATATTCCAAAGCTCCCGAGAGCTTTTGGAGGATATTCTACCCAAGAACACTTCTTTCGACAACTATGAGGTTGAGCATGATTTTCCTCATATTGGCAAACGAATAATGCTCCTGAATGCTCGACGGATACCCCGGCCGCCAGCAAAACCGCGAATAATGCTTCTGGCTATCGAGGATATCACCGAGCGAAAGCAGGTGGAGGCACTGAGCGCTTCGGAGGTCCGGTATCGTCGACTCTTTGAGTCGGCGAAAGACGGAATTATGATCCTCGATGCCGAGACCGGGATAATCGCAGACGCGAATCCGTTCTTGATTGAGATGTTGGGTTACTCAAAAGAACAGCTTCTGGGAAAGGCAATCTGGGAAATAGGTTTTTTCAAGGATATCGCTTCCAGCAAAGACAAATTCATGGAATTGCAACAACAGAAATACATCCGCTACGAGGATTTGCCGCTGAAAACCGCCAATGGGCGGCGGATCGAGGTGGAGATCATCAGCAACGTCCATATAGTGGACCACCAGAAGGTGATCCAGTGCAACATCCGGGACATTACCGAACGCAAGCTGATGGAAGATAAACTTGATGAAGCTTATCAAAGAATCAAAACACATACAAAGGAACTCGAGATGATCAACGAAGATCTGGACAGTTTTGCGTATTCTGTCTCTCATGACCTTCGTGCACCACTTCGGGCCATAAGTGGTTTCGCCCAAGTGTTAATAGATACACATGGAGATAAAGTCAACGAGGAGATGCGACATTATCTAGATCGAATTAATGAAGGAGCTCAAAAAATGGGTCAATTGATCGATAATCTCCTAGATTTTTCAAGGGCCACCAGGGGCGAGATAAAATACGAGAAGATAAATGTTGAAGATATCGTTAATGATCTTGTAAAGACGTATCGTGATGTTGAACTAGATAGAGACATTGAATTTATTGTTAATCCATTAGGGAAAGTTGAAGCAGATAAAGAAATGCTAAAGGTTGTTTTTTCCAATCTTCTTCAAAATGCAGTTAAATTCACTATCGATCGTGAAAAGGCTCGTATTGAGATTGGAAGTGAGCAGAAAGAGGATTATATTCAATTTCATGTTAAAGATAACGGCATAGGTTTTGATATGAACTATAAGGATAAATTGTTCAAGGCTTTCCAGCGGCTCCAAACGGATGAAAGGTTCAAGGGCACTGGAATAGGTCTTACAACCGCGAAAAGGATAGTATCCAAACATGGCGGAAATATGTGGGCTAAAGGAGAGGTTGATGAAGGAGCAGAATTCTATTTTACTCTGCCTTCCAAAACGCATGTTGACGGTTGATAAATGATGTAAAATAGGTTGTAATGGGACAATAATGGACAAAAAAGAGGTAACAATACTGTTAGTCGAAGATAATGCTAGTGATGAAGAATTGACAATAATCGCATTAAAAAATAATAACATAAAAAATAAGATACAAGTAGCGAGAGATGGCGTTGAGGCCTTGGAATATCTTTTTGGTTCTGTTGATAGTGAAATGCTTAAAAGTGTTGGTCCATTGGTGGTTCTTCTTGATCTCAAGTTACCCAGGATAGACGGACTTGAGGTGTTAAGAAGAATAAAGTCGCATCCAGAAGCGAAAAAAATACCTGTTGTAGTATTGACATCATCCGGTGGAGAGAAAGACATAGTAGAATCTTATCGTCTCGGTGTAAACAGCTATATTCGTAAACCTGTGGATTTTAACCAATTTACAGAAGCGGTGAATCAGATTGGTTCGTATTGGTTGCTGCTGAACAAGCAATCTCCTTAGGTGCAAATCTATGAAAAATCGATTCTAAGAATTGGATGTTTTTGAATTGAAAAACACTGAAGTACCAATTGTTATTATCAATCGTTCTTATAGAAAGACAAAAGCTAGTTTTTCAACCCAATAGACATTACTCTTGTAGTTTTTTTGTAATTTTTGCGTTATGCAATTTTGACGCGAAAGGTTTATATACTATTATGGACAGATATTGGCATGGTAAGAAATATCACATAGGTGGAAGGAAAGATGAAAAAAATAGAAATACTGTTGGTAGAAGATAACCCTGATGATGCTGAATTGGTGCTATTGGCCTTCGAGAAGGGTAATATTATCGAAAATAGTCAGATGCATGTTGTAAGGGATGGCGTTGAGGCCTTGGAATATCTTTTTGATACGGGAGCTGAAGCTAATCTTCATTTAAACCACCGTCCGCAGTTGATTCTTCTAGATCTGAAGTTGCCTAAGTTAGACGGGTTAGATTTACTAAAAAAGATAAAATCGCATCCGGAAGCGAAAAAAATACCTGTTGTAATCTGGACCAGTTCGAAAGATTTGGATGATTGGGCAGAATCTTATGATTTAGGGGCAGTATGTTTTTTACATAAATCTGCTGATTTCACTCAGTTGGTTGAAGTAGCAGATTTGGCCGCATTGGGTGCCTTTGAAATAGAAAAATCTTCCGGTGAGTGAAATGGAAGAAGAAATGCAAAAAAATAAAATAGAAATATTGTTGGTAGAAGATAACCCTGATGATGCAGAGTTGACATCTTTAGCATTTGAGAAGAATTGCAATATTGCAGAGAATAAGATACATGTTGCAAGGGATGGGGTTGAAGCCTTGGAATACATATTTGGTTTTGCAGATGAAACTATAGATGAAGACACTCCTCTGAAACGTCGTCCAAAGTTGATACTTCTTGACCTCAAATTACCAAAGATAAATGGGTTAGAGGTACTGAAAAGGATCAAATCACATCCAGAGGCAAAAAATATTCCTGTTGTTGTCTTAACAGGCTCAAAAGATTGGATGGATTGGACAAATGCTCTTTCTTTAGATGTTGCGTATTATATGGATAAGCCTCTGAAATCCGATCAAATTGCAGATGCAGTAAATTTGGTAAATTTGGGAGCTTCTGTGCAAGGAACCAGCCATAGTAGAAGAATGTTATGTGCTCCATTTTCTTTTGTGGGCTCCTCAACGAAAGGAGATGATAAAAAATGAAAGACAATAAAATAGAAATATTGTTGGTGGAGGATAATCCTGATGATGCGGAATTGGTAATGATGGCGCTTGAACAGAATAAAAATATTGCAGATTGTAAAATTCATTTTGCAAAAGATGGCGTTGAAGCTTTGCAATATTTATTTGGTTTCGAAGATGCGGATTTCGAAGATGGGGATTTCACTCTGATTAACAGACCACATATGATTATTCTCGATCTTTATATGCCTCGGCTGGATGGTCTTGAATTCCTAAAAAAGATAAGGGAACACCCTGAGGCAAAAAATATACCTATTATTGTTTTAACAGCTTCTGGAAAGAGGACGGATTGGGTAGACTCTCATTCCTTAGGTGTTGATTGTTATATACGTAAGTCTGTAGATTTTCATCAGTTTGTTAAGGCGACGGGTTGGGCTTTATCAGGTGCTATTGAGGAAAAAACTGTTTATCCTAATCAATAATAAATTTTTTATATTGATCAATATCTACTTCCATGCCATCTCTAGCTGCAATAACCTTAACACCGAGTTTTTTAGTGAGCTTCTCTGCAATTTCCCACGGTTTTGCTTTTACCATATTCATACCAAAATGCGTGAGAATCGCAAGTCGTGGTTTGTTTATCTCGATGATCTGTTCTACCTCTTGTAAACAGAGATGTTCAATGGTGCTTTTATCCTCCAGCATCACGACATTGACAATAAGGATTTCTCCAGTAAAATGTGATGCAAGATCAGAAAAATAATCGGTATCGGTGATCAGAGAAATCGAGCTGGTTTTTCCTCTGATGTTTATGCCATACGTTTCAACACCATGTTTCAACTTGATTGGTGTTTCAAAAGAGATGTTCCCTACTTCGTACTTTCCTTTTTCTTTGAGAATCTCAATGCGTTCGACGTGCTCCCGAGCGTATTTCAGGATAACCGGGTCACCTTCCAGTGCATCCTTTGGAGCAAACACCACTCCTTTTTTCTTGAATCCCCCGTTTGTCATAGCCTCCATCATTATGTTGATGTCGTTTGAATGGTCAATATGTCGATGTGTTAGAATAATACCGTCCAAATCCATTGGATTTAGCTTTGGTTTGCTTGAGATACAACGAACAAGTGAACCTGGCCCCGGATCAATCATTAAGTTTGTATCATCAAGTGTTAGCCAGATGCCGCCCGATGCCCTCAGCTGTTTCATTACAACGAAACGTGCGCCGGCAGTTCCTAAGAATTTTATTTTGTTCATAATTTACTTTTTTGAAATAGAGAGTTGGATTAAAAAATGTTGGATTAACTTTTGTTCGAAAATCTTCCAAAAATTCGAAGATTATCCAAGAAACTTTTTATATGTTTGAGTACAAAAACAGATACTTAAGATTTGAAATAAAAAGGTGACAAAAATGAAAAAAGCACGAAATGGAACAAAAATATTTGTAATTGGCGCAGCTGTACTTACAATATTAGTGGCACTCGTACAGGCATACGAAGTAATCCCACCATATTCTGTCTCGAAAGTCGAATCATTGCCTTATGGTTTTTCAGTTTGTGGAGATGATAATTCAACCGGCGGAAATGGCAACGGGACTGGTGGAAGTGGAAATGAGACTGGAGGATCAGACAATGAAACTGGAGGAAATGGCAATTGGACTGGTGGAGGTAACAATGAGACAGGTGGTAACGGTAATTGGACTGGAGGAAATGAAAATGAAACCGGCGGCAGTGGTAATGAGAGCGGAGGATATGATAATGAGACTGGTGGAGAAGGCAATGAAACAGGAGGAAACAACGAGTCCGGTGGTTTAGAGCCAGGAGAAATTCATGGTATCGTATTTACTGTGTCAAATAATTCCCAAATTCCACTAGAAGATGCGAATGTAGCGATATTGTATAATGAAAATTTTTCTGACGTTTGGACAGCAACATTTACTGATCAGAATGGATGCTACACATTTGACTCACTGATGCCAGGTTTATATCAAATAAGAGCAAGCAAACAAGGTTATTTTGCATCAATAAATACTGTAGATTTACATTCGAATGAAAGTATTGAACTCAATTTTGTGTTAGAGCAGGAATCAGGTCAGGGCTACCCCCATGAAAATATAACTATACTCAATGCAATTAAAGACGGTCGCGTTGGCGGAGAGATAAATGTTTGGCAAGGTAACATAACATATAATCATGAGATTTTAATCTACAATGGTATAAGCATTACAAAACTAGACGTCGAAAAAGGAGCAATATCATTTACTGTTAGTGGAAATGAAAGTAGAACCGGGAAAACAGTTGTCCTAAATGTCGACTCCGCTGTATTTAACTCAAGTAAAGATATCGCTATCGAGTATGATGGTGAAATCATCAAAATGGCCGATAATATCAATGATGTTCTCAATCCAAATGATGATGGTTCAAACCCAGAATATCTTTTAACAATGGGAGCCAACGGCACGCAGATACTGGTAAGCATCCCGCATTTCAGTGAGCACGATATAAAAGTTTACAGTTTACCTGAGAAAATAGTGGAAACACTAGGTGGAGTTGCCGCAGTACTTACGTACATTTCAATCTGTGCTATTGTGGCAGTTTTATTCGTAAGCACTATTTACATCCGAAGGAGATTCTAGACAACCATTATATTCTCCTTTTTTATTTCTATATGACTGAGAGTGGTTAGGATGGAGACTGTAAGTATCGTTTTAGATGCAGGTATAACAATATTTGCACTCGGATTGCTGCTAGTGTCACTGTTTAGTTACAGGAAATATAAGAACTCAAAACTTCTCTTTGTAAGTTTTGTATTTTTAATATTTTTTGTAAAAGGAGCAATACTTAGCTTTAATCTATTCAACAACCAACTAGCAGATGTAATTTCAAATCCTTATTTTGGACTATTTGATTTGATAATACTCGTTCTGTTGTTTGTAGCTACACTCAAGAGATAGTCCCATGAATAATGAAGTTCTTGAACTAGAAACTCGTAGAAAAATCTACGATCTAGTGACAAAAAATCCTGGATTGCATCTTAGCAAAATTGCGGAATTACTTAACATGAGGATATCATTAGTAGAATACCACCTATTTTATTTGGAAAAAAACCAGTTAGTCGTTCCTGTCAATGAGTCAGGCTACAGTAGATATTATATCAAAGGAACGGTAGGGACAGAAGATAAAAAAGTTCTAGGACTACTGCGTCAAAACGTTCCGCTGAGAATAATATTACTCCTTTTGAAATGCGATAGCTCACAGCATAGAGAACTTCTTCAAAACCTTGATGTCGCACCTTCAACGCTCTCATATCATCTTAAGAAATTAGTGACTTGTGGGATTATTGCTGTTCAAACATACGGTGAGGAAAAGGGATACTCTGTCATTAATAAAGAAATGGTTACCCGCCTTATCATACAATATAAGCCGTACAACCTGATCGATAGTTTCAAAGATATTTGGGTTGATTTAACAGTAGAATGAGTATAACAATTTTTTATAATATTCTAGAAAACTATTTACGAGGTGTAGTTTATTTCTACATATGAATCTTTCCGATTATACTTATTATCTTGTCAGGCAAATACCTGCTGGACGTGTTTCTACATATGGTGCAGTTGCAAAAGCTCTTGGAAATAAAGGATACGCAAGGCCTGTTGGTAAATATATGAATAAAAACCCAGATGCAGATACAATGCCCTGCTTTAAGATAGTAAAATCCGATGGAAGCTTGGGCGGATTTGGTCTTGGAGTCAATGACAAGATAAGAAGATTAAAAAAAGACGGCATAGAAGTTAAAGACGGAAAAATCATTAATTTTAAAAATGTGTTTTTCAATGATTTTAAAACAGAGTATCCCTTAAAGAAAATCAAATCATAAATCTTGTAATTCCTTACTTGAAATAATAGATATTCCTTTGCCTTCAAACCAATTTCTATATTGGGTAACTTGTGATTTTTTAAGCTCTTTTTTATGCAGATATATTCCTTTTACATTGGGTGTTGCCTGTATCGTCTTTTCAAGGATTTCATCGTCTATATTTCCTCCTTCGATCTGGTATGTTGGTATCATGTGACCAAATGCTACCTTTTTTGCTAAGGCAACTTCTGTGAATCGTGGTGCGTAGTGTCCACCACCAATCCCTATTAAAACTGGAATATCGTCAGGAAAATCCTCTTCATAGTGATAATTTTCCAATAATTCAAGTAATGATTTCGCTACAGCATTTGCTGGTTCTTTTTTCTTCCATTCTTCTTCCGTACTTCCCACTTCCGCAAAAATAGTAGGTGTATCCAAGTATGGTCCGTGGTGAGTAACTTCAAAGCATACCTTATGATAAAGTTTTGATTGCTCAGCGTTTTTTTTCATTAGCCTTAAAAGATGCGTTGTTAAACGAGGCGAAGATCTAACCAATGTTTTTTGTTTTCCGCCAAAGCTTGTTGCATCTCCATAATTGCCAATGGGGTGCGTGGTAAGTGTCGGTTCTCCTGTTTTACTTCTGTGCCGTGATATAAAAATAACCTGATGTGGTTTGATCCCTAATTTTTCTTGTAATTCTTTATCAATATTTTCGTGTCGTATTGTTCTGTCCTTTATCGTAGCAATGACAACATCTTTCATCTCAGTATGCTGGTATACTGGTTGGTTGTTGAAGGCATCTATTTCATTCCAAGATGATTCTACCAAAAGACTATTTTTAATGTTTGTACCTGCAGGATCCTCAGTTGAGGATATTATTAAAACAGTCATAGGTTTTCATCCTTTTGCAGATGAAAAACAGAAGACGTCTTTTTAAAGTTGTTATTAAAGACGTTTAGATTCTTTTTTTAACAGTTCCCTTATTCTTTGCATTCGTACTACAAAATGTATCCTATCCTCTAACGAACATATCTTTGCGATGTATTTTATTTCTTCAACTTCCTGTTCGGTTGACAGTAATCCTATGACCAACATGTTTTCAATAGTTAATTTTATAATTATACTTATATAAAACTTATTTTACAACTGTTACCAAATGTATAATGTATTTAACACAAAAATATATAATAATATAAAATAACAAGGCAACCAGTAAGCTGTATGCAAAAATATCTCAAAATATCTACGAATTCAATCCATTTTCTTCCATCGCATTATTGCAGCCAAAAAACCAAGTGCTATTGGAGCAACAATGACGTAGTATATGGGATCAATTTTTCTAAAAAATAGAGTTATATCATACCCATGGAGATATAGTAAGATCAATGAAACTGATACAATAGGAATCAATATGGCAAATATCAGAGGCAAAGATTCCCTATTCACCATCCTACCCTCCCACAATTTACAAAATTATGGTTGTAAGGTATAAAGACTTTTGTGTAAATAAATTCAAAATAAGAACAAAATATATACATTAAGGCATTCCTAAATATGTCTTAGAATATATCTCAAATATCTTAAGAGACTAACGATGCTCCTTTTTTATTGGGGTATAGTTTTCAGTTCCGTTGAATATCTCGTAGATTGGGCATGTAGTAAATGCAATACCCATATCCTCGGGTCTGAATTTACCATTTACAGTATCCCAATAAATTTCTATGGCTTCTTCATCAATGGCCAGTACCGTACCTTTATACTCTTTGGGCTTACCCTCCTTATCTTTGCGGGTGCGCTTTACCCTATCCCCAAGATTAAAAGCATCGTACAGCGATGGATGTCCACCAACCCCCCTTTCTCCGTTTTTATGCATAATCTTCACCTATTGTTCTCTATACAGTTTAATGTTTCTCGCTCCAGATATATAATATTATCCTGTAAAAGTGTCAAAATGGGATTATTACAGGAGTAAGATGAATTATTTACCCATCTATGTGGTTTTAATAGTCCCAAGAACTGGCTCATATATCAAACCCTTATCTATAAGCGAAGTAAGCGCTTCTTCTATTGCGTCTTTGTCGAGTCCAGCTTTCTCACATTTTTTGGTAATGGAATCCCAAGAGGCGCCGTCCTTTCCTTCAATTCCTTTTATTATCTCCAGAATGTTGTTTTCAATATCCTCAGGTTCATCTGTATCTTCTTCATCAGATTCTTTTATCTCTTCAGTTTCTTTCTTAGACTTTTTTTCCTCTTTTGGCTCTTCCTCGTCTTTTACTTCTTCTTCTCCTGTATCTATCTTCTTTTTGTCTGCTTTAAGATCTGGTAGTTTTTCCCTGCTAGGTCTGAGGTATTGGAGGGATTCCTGTATCAATGTCAAGTATTTGTCAACATCAATTTTGTTTCCATAATTTTTCAAGGCAGCAACAATTCCCTCTGAAAGCTCCCTACTATAGCCAAGTTTCCTTAAATCGTAGGCATTTGATTGATTCATCTTCATTGCTTCCAGTATTGCTTCTATTCTATTCTTTGTGCTTGTACACGTTTCCAAAATCCACTGGTCTCTAGCTTCCGCAGAAACTTCAACGATACTTTCAGGACGAATGGAAACGTAAAAAACACCCTCTTCAGGCGCATATGTTCTTGCCTTTCCAACAATTGCAACGAAGGCAGGCACATCGATATCTGAAAGAGCCTTTGTGACATCTTGCTGGTACTGACCAGAGTACAACGTAAAAACACCAGTTGGATCAGAAACATGCGCTCTCAATAGTTCTCCGCTTTCAGATATGTTTTCAACGTCGGTAAGAACGCCTATTATAAACAATCGATTAACCTTGGCGCCTAAAGGAGTTACAATGTATGAAGGAACTTTTTCCCCCTCGCCTTTTATCTCAACGGTTGAATCGTTATATTCGCCCGCAAAAACCCTCCAAGCAGTCTCGCGCTTCATCGTATCTCCTCCAACTCCGAAGATAGTCTTTCAGCTTCCTCCTTTATGTCGACATCAACGACTTTAGCTTTTTTTGCAATAATTGTAGTGCCAAACTCATCTCCAAGTGCGTTACCCTGTATGTTAATTCTACGGGCAAAAAGTAAAGAGTTCATCATATCTGCAAGCGTATTTCCATCCTTTGATTTCTCAGCCATTTTTTTGCATTCTTCTAAAGTTTTTCCTAGAAGCTTTTCGGTGATCTCTCTGCTCATGATACTGTTTACAGAACCCGTACCATCATCAACAACAATCTTTGTTCTTATGTCCGGTTTGCCTTTCACTTTCCCATGAATCTTACATTCGTCATTCTGCAGAGCGCGTTTGCATTCAGGACATCGCATGATAAGACCAGAACCATCTCTTATCTCTATGACTGTGCCTTCTACTTCAATATCCAGAGCCCCACGTTTTTCTACAAGTTCATAAAGCGGCATCTTTTGCGTCTGTACTTTGTCTTTTGAAAGTTTACTGCTGTCTAGCTTTTTAACAGATGCCTTTTCATCAAAGGTTAATTGGGGAATGCCTTTCCAGGATTTTACGTATCCACCAGATATCTTTACAACATCCCCTTGTTTAAATTTGAAATCATACCAAGATGTAAATTGTGCTTTACCAGTTTCGTCACCAATTATTCCAGAAAAAACTTTTTTGGATTTACCATCTGCCTCTACGCTTCTCTCGTTTAATTCAAGAATTCTTGCAGTAAGTTCTACTGCGCCTAGGCCAGACTTTAGATCTTTTACCTTGACTTCTTTTGGTTCGTAGTTTGCCTCAGGAAGTTTATCCTCATCAGCTTTTTTTATCTGTACCCGATCTCCAAGATTCAATTGTACTGTGCCCTGCCATTCTCTTGTGTATGCATTTGCCAATTCCAGAACATTTCCCTTTTCTATCTCAAAATCCTTCCATGCGGTAAATTGAATGGTACCACTTTCATCTCCAAAAATTCCATAGAATATCTTGCGTTTTTCGCCTTTTACTGTTATTTCTTTTGGATTTATGGCAATAACCCGGCATAGTAAATTTACACTAGAAACATTGGGTTTAAGGTCAACTATCAAAGTTCGTTCTGTGGATGCGGGTAACGTTGCACCTCCGCCGAATTTCTTAATAAGAGTCTGTTTGGCCTGCTCGACAGGTACTCCGTAATCAATAAATTTTCTTAGTTGTTTTTCTAACTCCTCTCTGCTTACTCCCTTATCAGAATCCTCACTAAGAACATCTAATATGTCATCTATGTGAGATTGAAGATCATCAACAGCCATAAGTAGCCCCCAAAATGGATAGGTTATTTGATATATCAATCTATCCTTATTTTTCATAAAATATTTCAGTACATTCCAGAAATTTTTCCTTTGTTATCGATATCTATTTTTTCTGAAATGGGCTTTGCAGGAAGTCCAGGCATGGTTGTGATTTTACCGGTCATTGGAACCAAAAAGCCGGCACCTGCTGAGAATTTTATCTCTCTAACAGTAATCTTAAAACCCTCTGGTCTTCCCAGTGATTCAGGATCATCTGATAACGAAAATTGTGTTTTAGCAATGCAAATAGGCAGTTTATCCAGTCCCAGTTTATGGCATAACTTAACGTCTTGCTCGGCGGTAACTGTGTAAGTAACACGATCTGCACCGTACATTTTCTTTGCAATGATTTCTATTTTTTCTTTCACAGGTAAATTGATATCATAAAGATAATGAAACTTTGAAGGCGTATTGTGTATCAGGCTCACAAGTTTTCCAGCTAGTTCAATTCCGCCTTCCCCGCCCTCTTGCCACACATCAACAACTGCACAAGGAATGTTTTTCGATGTGCAATAATTTTCTACAAAATCTATTTCATCGGCCTTATCACCTGCAAAATGATTTATTGCAACGATTACCGGAACACCAAAATATGAAATATTCTCGAGATGTTTTTCTAGATTGAATAAACCTTTTTTAACCGCCTCAAGATTTTTTCCCATGCCATGTCTTTTCAATGCTCTTATACTTACGACCAACACCACTGCATCCGGTTTTAGCTTTCCAACTCTACAGACAATATCAAAGAATTTTTCAGCCCCTAGTTCCGAGCCAAACCCTGCTTCAGTAATAAAATAATCAGCTAGTTTTAGACCCATCATTGTTGCAAGAATGCTATTTGTTCCATGGGCAATATTTGCAAAAGGGCCACCGTGAACCAAAGCAGGAACACCTTCTGTTGTTTGCACAAGATTGGGTTTTAGTGCATCTTTCAAAAGTACAGCCATTGCACCAACCGATTTCAAATCCTTTGCGGTTATTGGTTTATTGTCATAGGTATATGCAACTATCATCTTGCCAAGTCTTTCTTTCAAATCGTTCAAATCTTTAGATAGACATAAAACAGCCATAATTTCGGAAGCCGGAGTAATCGCAAACTCAACTTTGTGAGGCACACCGTCTTGAGGACCACCGAGTCCAACTACGACATTTCTTAGCGATCGGTCGCTAATATCCAGCACCCTGGGCCACACAATATACCGCGGATCAATATGAAACGCATCGCCGTAGTGAATGTGATTATCGAGAAGACTTGCAAGTAAATTATGTGCGCTTGTTATCGCATGCATATCACCTGTAAAATGAAGGTTTATGTCTTCCATTGGTAAAACTTGAGAATGTCCTCCTCCTGTTGCACCGCCTTTCGTTCCCATCATAGGACCTAAAGACGGCTCTCTTATCGCAAGCATAGTTTTCTTACCAAGTTTTGCTAAAGCCTGCGCTAGGCCAATTGTAACCGTAGTTTTTCCTTCTCCGCTAGGAGTGGGATTTATTGTTGTAACCAGAATCAATTTGCCATTTTTGTTCTTCTTGATTCTATCTAATGCATCTAAAGAAATCTTTGCTTTATACTCGCCCCAAGGAATGATATCATCTTTCTGTAGTCCTGCTTTTTCTGCGATGTCAAAAATACTGCGAAGCTTTATCGCCTTAACGATTTTTGTATCTGATTTCATAGCTGAAAATAGAAGTAAACAAGACGTACTTATAAATTTGCAAAGGATAGTATAATCCTATAATGATTGTTTCTTAAAAATGACATTCAGCAGTATATTTATATACAATGAATAATATAATAAAGTATCATAAATCAACCTGCATGATAAAATATGAAGAAGATAATCGTATTAATAATTGTAATAGGTTTGTTATTAACTACTTTCATAGCATCTGTGGATGCTCATTATAGTGGGAATGTATCGAAATCTGTTTCCGTTATTCCCTATGCTACTATTTATGTCGATGATAACAACACACAAGGACCGTGGGATGGCACACAACAGCACCCATATAGAACTATTATGGACGGAGTCGATAACGCTTCTGATGGCGATACAGTTTTTGTTTTCAACGGTATTTACAGCGACGAGCACATATACGTTAGAAAATCAATCAAATTAGTTGGCGAGGATAAGTATAATACAATAATCTATGGACCTTATTTTCAAGTCAACAAGGCAAATGGTTTTGAACTCCATAATTTTTGTTTTAAGCATACGCAACCCATATTCTTATTTGACTGTTCTCATTGCAAAATCAGCGAGAACATCATCCTCGACTTCTTCTCCGGGTCAGGTATAGCATTAACCAATTGTTCAAATTGCATATTAAGTGAAAACAATATTCAAGCTTACCACTACGGTGCTTGTATTTGGCTCCGTTGTTTTTCTGTAAATAATAAAATAAAAGACAATTATTTATGTGGCTGTAAAATAGAAGGCATTGATGATACTGAGGGAATTTGTATAGAATACGACTCGAATGATACTGCTGTTGCAAACAATATACTTAGTAACTTCGATGGGAACGGCATAGATATTGCTTATTCTGACAGAGCGATCATTACTGATAACGTTATAAATAACACACTTTATGGCCTCGATTTTTCTTTTTCTGCAAATGACACAATCACTGGAAATAAAATCACAAACAATTCCGAGGGTATAACTCTAGATTTTTCAGACGATGTAACTATTTACTACAATGTTGTAAAAGAAAATAGCTTTTATGGAATCAGTTTGTCGGATGGGAAGAATATTGATGTCTCTCGCAACATTATTGATAGCAACCCTTGCGGTATAGCTTTTTGTTTCATTATAAACAGTATTTGCTCAAATAACACCATAACAAGGAGTTCTGAAAATGGAATCGATATTATGGATTCTGGTAGCATTGATAGCAATATTCTTGTTTCATATAATGACGTCAATAATTGTTATTGTGGAATAATGCTAGAGAATTCGTGGGGAAATACTTTAAAGGATAATAACGTAAATTTTAATGAATTCGGAATTATGCTTTACGGAGCAGCAAATTTTAATGTCGTAACAAAAAATGAAGTAGGAAATAATGGTGTCGGTGTAGAGTTATACGGTTTTATACAAGGTAAAACATATGCTCCATTTGGAAACTGGGTTGTGGGCAATAACATTTCTGAAAATACTAACTGTGGCATTTATTCAACGGTTTTAACCTTGTCTAATTATCTATACTACAATAATCTGATAGATAATATCCAAAATGCCTATGATAAAGGTACTAACATCTGGTATAAATTCAAACTTTTAGGTAAAAGCATGGGTAACTACTGGGATGACTACTCTGGCAAAGATAACAATGGCGATGGCATTGGAGATACTCCATACAAAATACCACCGTTACCATTCCGCAATAAAGACAGATACCCGTGTATGGAACCCATAGATATCGGAAATACAGCAAGTTTCTACAGCGAACTTATTCAGAGCAACAGTCAACCCAGCAGTCAACCAGGTAGCCAAAGTAATCCATCACCACAAAATCAACAGGGCAGCCAATCGAGCAGTCCGGTAGCCAAAACAACAAATAGATAAATTTAACGGGAATATCCGACGTCTATTGCATTTCATCTTTTACAATTTTCAAAATACCATCAGTTTTATTAGTGGCATTTTTCTCAATTTTTTCAAGTTCTTCAGAAATCTTCTTTGCAAACTTTTCATCTTTTATTGAACCAAGATTTATCTTTACATTAAGGATAGCTGCCTCGACACCTGCTTTAGCCATAATGGCAGATATCGCGGCATCGGTTATAGAACTCTGATTACCTTTCTTGGCAACAACTACAGCAACGTCGAGTATCTCTTCACAGGTTCTTGCTGTTTCAAGGGGAACACTGGCTGCAACCTTATAGCCGTCTTGGATTGCTTTACTTCTTTTGTTCTTTTGTTCCTCAGTTTCCTTTGGCATTTTGAATGCTTTCATGACATCATTAAAAGCATCGGTATCTTTGTCGATAAGAATTGTAAGTTTCTTTTTTAAGGCGTCACTTTTCTTTAGAACTTTTTTAATTTCATCTTGAACATCTGCATATTTTTCCTTTCCAATTGTAAGATTACAAACCATTGAACTTAAGGCAGCACCAAGTACACCCGCTAACGCAGCAACACTCCCGCCACCAGGTGCTGGACTGCTTGACGCAAGTTCTGATAAAAAATCTTTAACAGTTGAGCTTACAAGCGGACCAGCTTTTTCAATCATATATTCAATCACCTTCTCCTCTGGTTTAAACTGATAAAGCTGAGAAAGACCGAGTCTATCAATTGCAATAGCAACAAATTCATCTTCATTTTTAATATTAAGTTTTTCTTTTTTAGCATAAAATTTTCCAGCCAAAACTAAAGATTCTTTCGGAACAACACCAACGATTTCACTACCAGTAATTTTCACTCCTAGTTTTTCAGCCTCTTCCCTAACTGCCTCAAAAACGTCGTGAAGATTTACCTCACTATAATTGAGTAGGTTCATAGAAACCTGTACAATGTTCTCGTTGTACATCATCCCACCAGCTTGAACCCCTTTGAACCTCCCAGGAACTTTCACTGGTTGCCCATCTGCACCAATAATCTGATTGCCTTTTTCATCCTTTTTTATATATCCGCTGGTTCTGATCTTTCCTGAGATATCAGATGCTATCGACTTATCATTTGTGCTAAGGTTTATGTTATAGGCTATGAGAAACTCCCTTGCACCAGTTGCTGTAGCCCCACTTTTAGGTACAAAAACAGGTTTACCATAATCAGGTTTGAATGAAGGATCCTTGAATTTCTTCCCAAGAGCCTCATATTCACCTTTTCTAATATCGGGGAGTCTAACTCTGTCTGGTCTCGTCGCAGAGTTTGCATAGAGGAATACCGGTATGTCGAGTTCTTTTGCCATCCATTCACCAAACCTCTTTGAAAGTTCTATACAGTCGCTCATCTTTACTCCTTTAATTGGAATAAATGGCATTACATCTAGTGTACCCATCCTCGCGTGTTCGCCCTTGTGTTTTGTCATATCAATAAGTGCTGTGCCTACCTTTGCAGATTTGAACGCAGCCTCAAGAACGGCTTCTGGTTCGCCTACGAATGTGTATACCGTTCTATTGAAATCCGCACCTGGATCAACGTCGAGTAGTTTCACTCCGTCAACAGACTTTATTGCGGCTGCAATTGCATCAATTATAGATTTATCTCTGCCCTCGCTGAAATTTGGGACGCATTCGACGATTTTTTCCATAAATACACCGTAAACACTTAATGTAGGTTCTTCTTTTAACTATTTGGGAAAACATGCCAAATGCAGATATTCTCATAAAAAATGCCAACGAGCTAGTTACTCTAAAAGGACCCAATCATCCAAGGGCAAAAAAACAGATGAGCGAACTATCAGCAATAGCAAAGGGCTCCATAGCGATTAAAGATGGCAAAATTTTGGCTGTCGGCAAGAATCTTAAATACAAAGCAGAAAAAGTAATCGATGCCTCCGGAAAAACTGTCATGCCTGGTTTTGTTGATCCTCATACCCATGTTGTATTTGCAGGGTCACGAGAATTTGAACTAGATATGAAGCTCAAAGGTCTATCATATATGGAAATTCTAGAGAAAGGTGGAGGAATTTTATACACGGTAAATGAGACAAGGAAAGCAACTGAAGAAATTTTATTTAAACAAAGCTGTAAGCGATTAGATAATATGCTGGCCCATGGAACCACGACATGCGAAGCAAAAAGCGGCTACGGTCTAAATACAAATACGGAACTTAAAATTTTAAAAGTTCAAAAGAAGCTAAACGAAAAACACAAGATGGATATCATCTCTACTTTTCTTGGTGCTCACGCAATTCCAAAGGGATATAATGCTGATAGATACACCAATATGATCATAGATGAGATGCTCCCTAAAACAAAAGGGTTAGCACGGTTTTGTGACGTATTCTGTGAAAAAGGTGTTTTTACTGTCGAGCAATCCAGAAAGATTTTGAAAGCAGGTAAAAAACTGGGTCTTATTCCTAAAATACACGCTGATGAAATCTTTAGTACGGGTGGTGCAGAGCTTGCCGCTGAGGTAGGGGCAATCAGTGCCGACCATCTGTTGATGTCTTCAGATCAAGGATTGGAGCAGATGGCAAAGAAAGGCATTATTGGCGTTCTTCTTCCAGGTACGCCGTTTTCACTGATGTTGGAAAGATATGGTACGGGTCGTAAGATAATTGACATGGGTGTGCCGGTTGCACTGGCAACAGATATTAATCCTAACTGTTGGACTGAAAATATGCAATTTATAATTCAGTTGGCATGTCTAAACATGAAAATGACACCTGCTGAGGCAATCACCGCGGCTACATTTAACGCTGCGTGCGCCATAAAAGCGAGTAATAAAATAGGAAGCCTTGAAAAAGGAAAACAGGCGGATATAATAATACTGGATTGCCCAAATCACAAATTCATACCGTATCATTTTGGCGTTAATCTGGTAGAAACCGTGATTAAAAAAGGTGAAGTCGTTCGAACGCAATAATTCATCTACGTTTCTTATGGGACTTCTTTGTTACTATTTCTCCTATTGCCTTACCACCCTGCAAGTATGCCTCTGAAATGTAATCTTTTTCTTCTGTTAATCCCTTATTTTTCTTCTCTTTTACCATTTCATGGACCATACTAATCACCAGAAATTTACATCTCGTAGTAGTATTCCCCATTTTGTTTCTGCGTTCTATCTATGTAAGACTCAGGTTTATTTACACGAGGTCTTTTAGTTTCTTCATCTCTGCGGAATGTGATATCGACATCTTTTAGGAAACGATTCATACCTTCATGCAAGCCAAACGGTCCTTGCCCTCGTCCGTGTTTTCCAGGTTCGCCGTCAAACACTATCAACGCATCGCTTACCATATCAATGAAATATACATCATGATCTACAATCATCGCTGATTTGCCTGATTTTTCTATGACCCTTCTAACGGTTCTTGACGTAACCATTCTCTGTTCACTATCGAGATATGCAGACGGCTCATCGATCAGATATATATCTGCATCTTGCACCAGACAGTTGGCAATTGCCACTCTTTGTAATTCACCACCAGACAGCGTATCCAACTGTTTATCCATAAGATACTTTAGATGGAATGCCTCAAAGATTTCAGCTGTAAAAAATGATGATGTAAACAACTGCTGTGCCTTTTCCTCAAGAAAATCTCTAACTGTACCGCTAGACTCCGTGGATATGTATTGTGGCTTGTAGCTTACCTTTACACTATATTCTATTTCACCTTTTGTGGGTTTTGTATCACCTGCAAGCATTTTTACAAACGTTGTTTTTCCAATGGCATTTGGTCCAACTATACCAACAATCTCACCTTGTCTTATAATGCCGCTTTCAATCTCGAGTGCAAATCCTTTGAATGACTTTTTCAGATCATTGTATGTAATGAGGATGCGCATGTTCTGTCTTTGTTTAGGCGGATGAGCAAAAAATTCAATTTTTTCTCCAAATCTTATGTTTTCTTCTTTGAGATAACCTGATAGATACGTATTTATCGCATGACGTACGCCACGAGCATGGGTTATAACACCATATGCTCCTTCATCACCATACATGAGATGCACATTGTCGCAGAGGAAATCAAGCACTGCTAAATCATGCTCTACAACTATCACTTTCTTCTTCTCAGCAAGCTCCTTTATGATACGTGCTACTTTCAATCGTTGATATATATCAAGATATGAGGATGGTTCATCAAAAAAATACAAATCTACATCTCTAAGTAATGCCGCTGCAACGGACACCAGTTGCAGTTCACCACCAGAAATCTCTCCTTTTTCGATATTTTTATCAAGAACATTTGCAAGTCCCAGTCTCTCGACGATGCCATCAAAATTTCCAGACGTGTCTGCTTTTTTAAGTACTTCTTTGATTTTTCCTTTGGTTATTTTTGGCAGTTTATCGACATACTGCGGTTTCACAACGCTTGCTATCTTTTTATCTGCTAAATCTTTGAAATGATCGTGAAGCTCTGTTCCAGCATAATATTCAATTATATCATCCCATGTTGGTTCATCCTCATAATCGCCCAAATTGGGTTTTAGCTGCCCAGATAAAATTTTTACAGCTGTTGTTTTTCCTATCCCATTTGGACCAAGAATACCAACACAACTTCCTTTTTTTGGAGCAGGAAGTCTAAATAATCTGAAGCCATTTTTTCCAAACTGATGAACCAGATCTGTATCCAGCTCCTGTGCAAGACCAATAATTTTTATTGCTTCAAAAGGACATTTGTGAACGCAGATGCCACATCCAACGCAGAGATCTTCCGAGATAATCGGGAAACCCTCTCCGCCCATAACGATGGTTTCGTCTCCAGCTCTAACTCTAGGGCAATATTTTATGCATTCCTTGGAGCAATTCTTCGTTTTACACCGATCTTTTAATAGTACAGCTATACGCATAACGCTTGGGAATGAGAAAATAAGGGTTATTAAAAGTTTTTATTGAAAACTAGGTTTTAGAACCTTTTTCAAATATTTTGTAAATTTCCTCAATGAACTAGAAACCTTGGACCTTCTTTCCAATCTAATCTTTGTTTTAACAAGCTGTATTGTGTGCTCTAATCCTTCGTACAAATAAGTATCTTTTTCTAATTGTGTTTTCTTATTTACTAAGTAATTCTCAAAATTTTTTAAAACCTCCAAATCTTCAATCTTTTCTAAATCACCAAATTTAGAAATAGTATCATTTTCAATTGCAACATCATCTTTGATTTCAAAATCAAGGTAATGATTGAATCTCTTCTTTTCAGCTAGTGTGTCCATTTTTTTGGGATATGAATTGTAATATCGTTCAGTTAATATTTCCACTTTTTCCTTAATTTTCTTATAAATTGTTTCATGGTCAAAATTCGAATATTTTCTTTTTATATCCTTGGCAATTTCTCGAATAATTTCTTCTTGAGAATTTATTTTTTTAATCCGCCTGGGCAGATTTTCGCTATAATCAGATGGCGCTTTGCTGAGTATCTTCTTTTGTATTTCTTTTAATTTGCAATATATATCTTCATACTCCTTCTCAATAGGTTTTATCAGATTTTCTATTCTGTCTGGCCCGTACCACGCCGGGTTAAAAGTAACATATTCTTTTTTGTGCAACTCGTCGATTATATCTATTCCAGTTTTGTAAAAAGATCCAACAATGATTAGTTTTGATTTCGCTCTAGTTAGTGCGACATTTAATTTATTTACGTCTCTTAGCGCAGGATGATATTTTTTCGAGTGGTCCTTGAGCCAATATGTAAAATCATAGATTATGATGTCTTTCTCTCTTCCCTGATATTTATTAACGGTTCCAATTTCCAGTTCGTCTTTAAGATTGAATAGTTCAATAAATCTAAAAAGAGAAGATACTGGATCGCTGTCAAGAAAATTTTCCTTAAAATATGGATCATACTCCGGGTGTTCAAAAATAAATTTCTCCAGCAAATCAACTTGATAGTTAAATGGCGATATGATACCAATTTTAGATCTATATCCGTTTTTAAAATTTGGATTATTGTAAAAAACATTCAGAAAATGAACGAGCACCATCAAATCTATCGATGCATTTGCAACATTACAATATGATTTCGAACCCGTCTCACCAACATACTCACATTGATTAAGATGATCGCCCGTGACTCTTTCAATATCTGTCGTATCTATCAAAATAACTTTGTTGCTCGGATCAAAAATCCTCCTGATAAAATCACAATTATTTTCTTTGCTGTAGCAATTGAACGCATCATCAAATTTTTTAATATTTTTTTCGCTAGTTTTACAGATCAGTTTCTTGTTGTAAAATTTATCATTGGAAAATTTTATTATTTCTTCAGGACTTCTGTAATGATATACAAGCTGCGTGTGAAAACCATCGTTACTAGAATTGGACAATTGGTCCATCAGTACTGTAAAAAAAGGATTTTCAATTACATCTTTGTAACTTTCATACTTTGGATGCTGTCTATTAAAATCCAAAAAAGGCCTCAATTGGCGTGGATCTCCAATTAGTACAAATTTATTGCATCTAGAAAGCCCCATCAACAGTTTTGTTGTTTCCACCATTGAAGCTTCATCGACTATCATTAAGTCAAAATTTTCAGTATTTTCAAAAACAGAGGTACCCAGCATATCAAGTGTAGCGCCAACAATGGAAGAATTGTTAACTAGTTCGTCTCTATCGAGTCCTCCACTCAGCAACTTTTTTTGCAAGGAAACCTCAGCTACTTTTGGTATTCTGATATTTCTCTGAGAACCTACTCTGACAATTTTTTCTCGGATATTATAAATTCCTGGATTTTTAGAATCAATGTCAAGCAATCTTTCGATAACGTTATCCACTGCAACATTGGTAAAAGAGGTAATCAACAATCTTTTTTTCAATTTAAGAAACTGCAATGCTATCTCGGTTATTGTTGCCGTTTTCCCACACCCCGGAGGACCAAAACCCAGATAAAATAGACTATTTTCATCAGATACTAGGTTTAAAGTAGCGTTGACCAAATCCTTTTGTGCAACATCAAGCGTTGGATTGAAAAAAGATTCTGGTGCTTTTCTACCTGGAGATGTTATTTGAGATGATTTTAGTGCAATCGGGCATTCTAATTTTTCACCAGAGTATACCTTGATAAAAAACTCTCTTAGTCTATTGTATTTTGATGTTTCAAATATTTTAGTATATGCTTTAAGCATATTTTCATGCAAAAAAGACGAATCTAATGAATTAACCAAGGAAACTGAAGCATTTGGCTTTATGTTAATGTTTTTAGCAAGGATCTCTACGTAGCAATATTTCGAATATAATTCTTTGATAGCTCCAGAATAACTTTTATTAGAAATTTTTACATCGATGGCGTCATTTTTACTAAAACCTTTGTCAGTAAAAGAAGTACAATCTGTAAGAGACAGTATCAAAATATTCTTTTCTATATCGGAAACAATGCAATCACATTCGTTGATATGGTTGGCCCCACCTCTTTTTTCTTCCAGGTATTCCCCAATTAATTGCAACGATTCGGGAAGTTTCATTTTTTCACGGGATTGCCACTGGTTTTATTAAATTGATATATTTTATATATTTTTTACAATAATTTAAAAAAGCCAGTCGGTTAAAAAGCTTTTCATAGAGAAAACTATAAGTTCTATGAAATGATTCATTTCGGTCATATTAGGTGGATGAGGATATCATGAGTAAAGATGAAAGAATACATATAAGGCTTGAGATAAGCAAAGACCCTGCATCTGGAGAGCTAAACCTAATGACGCGTTTCGACCCAAATGCCCCTAATTTCACTAAAGATGAAAGGGGTTTCAGTTGGTGTCCAACCCCTGAAGAAAGAGCATTTCTTAACGAAGCTTTCGACATGATTCTAAAACGAAGATAAGACCTCTCTGGACTAAGGTTAGTTCCATATCTACTGCAATGTCAAATATTTGACAAAACATTATTTTTTTATATTATTGCATAGACGTTTTCCATATTTAATATGTGTAATAGTTCATCTAGGCGTTCGTTACTGAAGTTATGTTCCAATTTGCTTAACATTTCATGCGCTCTGCAAAATATTTGTTCTTGCTCTATTACCCCATTAAGCGTTTTATCAATAGCACTCTGATAGATATGTTTACAGAGTAAAACCCCGTCCTCAAAAGTTAAATCATCTCTCATAACTCGCCTCCCTCAATCTATGTAATAAAATATTTGTTTATAAAACTTTTTTTAAAAATAAATATTTTCGAATATTTTATATCAATTTAATTTCACAGTACGACCTCATCGAGCAACTTCTGCATCTGTATGGATCATCGTGGTTTCTTCGTACGTTCCTGGCTTTTAACAAATGCCTCATTTCTTTGATTGAAGCGTCCAATTCAAATCGTAGTTTTGGATCGAAAGGTATCTTGTACTGTTGGTCTGTATTGTAAACAAGTATGCCATATGGCACAAAACCACCGTAGTTATCCTCCAAAAGTTGACAATAGGCTGCAAGCTGAAATACATGATTTTTTTGTATTTTGTGGTGCTCTCCAGTTTTTACCTCTACTGGAATGTAATGATTGTTTTTCTTCACGATATAGTCGGGTTTGCCAGAAATTCTATGGCGTTGTGAAAACAACGGTTTTGCAGGCGTATTCAAATCCGAATAAGTTATTTTGCCATCCTGGATCTTGTTTTTTACTTTAAAATCATGAACATCTTGCGCCATCTTTCTTGATTTAGAGATGGCAAGAATTGCTATTGCAAGCAAAATTATGATACTAAAAATAATTATGATTATAGGACCACCTCAAATATGACAAATAAAATCACTATCGCAAGTAGCAGACATCCAATTAGAGCGAGAACTCTTGATTTTTTGATGTTAGCTTGTGTGTAATCTATTGCTTGGCCAAGCTGAACATGTTTTTTAGCACCATTATCTAAAGATGGTGATATTGGTTCATATCCGCATTTATGTAGATACCATGCCATGGAACAATAGTGGTATTGTCCTATTTCTGAAGCACTAATAACATCCGTACTCTTGAATGTGGTTTGTTTCGTACGCCCCATCAGCCCTTAAAAAGTGTACAAACTATTTATTTATTGCCTGAGGATGACTGAAAGTAAATTTTCCCTCCGTAAAGCCTATTAAACCCTAAGAGATGGGGTGTCTTGGTTTTATATTATGAGTTTTACACTAGGCATGCGCAGAGAAGACAAAAATCGTTGGGAACGTAGAGTTCCACTGGTGCCCAAGCACGTGCAAGAATTGAAAAATAAGTATGGTATCGAGACGATAATCCAGCCATCCAAGATACGCATTTTTTCAGAAAGAGAATATCAAGATGTAGGTGCGCAGGTTCAAGATACTCTATCTCCGTGCTCTGTTGTTTTTGCTGTTAAAGAAATACCCATTGATTTTTTTGAGCGCGGAAAAACCTACGTGTTTTTTTCTCATACAATTAAAGGTCAAGAGCACAATATGCCAATGCTTAAGAAAATGATGGACCTAGGATGTACATTGATTGATTATGAGAGAATAATCGATAAAAGTGGCAAACGCTTGGTGTTTTTCGGTAGATTTGCCGGTCTTGCCGGTATGGTCGATACGTTATGGACCTTTGGACAAAGACTAAAATGGGAGCATATCGACTCGCCTTTTAATGACATTAAACAGACAATTCACTACAAAGATTTGGAAGACATAAAGAAACATTTAACCGCTGTCGGTAAAGACATAAAAACCAAAGGATTCTCTAAATCTCTGACGCCTTTGATAATCGGATTTGCAGGATACGGAAATGTATCAATTGGTGCTCAGGAAATTCTTGATATTTTGCCAGTAAAAGAAATTAAACCAGAAGAAATCGAATCGATATACAAAAATCCTTCAAACAAAGTAATTTATAAGGTAGTTTTTAAAGAAGAACACATGGTAGAACCCACTTCACCTGGCAAAACATTTGATTTGCAAGATTACTACAGCCATCCTGATGGGTATCGCCCTGCCTTCGAGCGTTACATCTCCTATCTTTCTATTCTCATGAATTGTATCTATTGGAGTGCACAGTATCCACGTCTTGTTACAAAGGAATATTTGAAAAAATCTTTCAAGAATAAAGAGGATTTTCATCTCAAGTTAATAGGTGACATAAGCGCTGATGTAAATGGTGCCATTGAATTTACTGAGAAGAATACTTCTCCAGACAAACCTGTCTTTGTGTATAATCCCTCCATAGATACAATAAAAGATGGATATGAGGGCGATGGTGTGGTGGTTATGGCCGTTGATAATCTGCCATGTGAATTACCTCGTGAGTCGTCGCAATCTTTTAGTGAAACTCTATTGCGTTTTGTTCCAGAAATAATGAAAGCTGATTTCACCATTGATGATTTTGATAAATTAGCGTTACCATTTGAGATAAAAAATGCTGTAATATTGTATAAAGGAAGACTCACACCCAATTACAATTATATCAACAAATATTTATAATGTAATTCTTTTTGCTGCTTGGAAGTTTTACACCTTTGGAGACATAGATATGAAAAAAATACTGGTACTTGGCGCAGGCATGGTTTCTAGACCAATGATTAGATATCTTTTGGATCAACCTGATTTTCATGTGTTAATGGCGAGCAGAACGGTAAGTAAAGTAGAGAAGATGATAGATGGTCATCCACGGGGTGAGGCATTTGAGTTAGATGTCAACGATGATAAGAAAGTGGAGGAATTTGTCTCTAAAGCAGATGTCGTTGTGAGCCTTTTACCTTATACCTATCACGTTAAGGTTGCAGAGATGTGTATAAAACATAAGAAGCACATGGTTACGACCTCTTATGTAAGCGATGCAATGAAGGCTTTGAATAAGAACGCAAAATCTGCAGGTATACTTATCCTCAATGAATGCGGTCTTGATCCAGGTATTGATCACATGTCTGCCATGAGGATCATCCATGGTGTTGGTACTAATGGCGGAAAGGTCATAAGTTTCAGATCCACAACGGGTGCTCTTCCAGCTCACGAGGCCAACAAAAATCCTTTTGGGTACAAGTTTTCATGGTCTCCTAGAGGCGTTCTTCTTGCATCTCGTAATGCTGCCAAATGGTTGGAAAATGGTAAAGAAATTTCAATCCCCGGTGAGCAACTGTTTGAAAACTATAACTTACAAGATGTCAAAGGTGCCGGAACATTCGAAAACTACCCAAATCGTAATTCTGTACCATACAAAGAAATCTATGGATTAAAAGACGCAAAAACTGTTTATCGTGGTACGTTCAGAATGACAGGGTGGTGTGAAACTTTACGAAATATTGTGGCTCTTGGTTGGCTTAGTGAAGAACCAATTAAAGGTTTTTCTGGTAAAACATATGGAGAAATAACTAGACACTTAATTGGTGCTAAACCTAAAGATAATCTGCCAAATGCAACTGCAAAATACCTAGGTTTAAAACCGTACTCTGCAGTTATCAAAAGACTAGGATGGCTAGGTCTATTTGGTGATGAGCCGTTGCCTAAAGACAAGAACAATCCACTGGATTATCTCAATGTACTGACTCTGAAAAAGATGTCCATGGAAGATCATGATAGAGACATGATAGTCATGCATCATGAATTCATCGCAGAATATCCTTCCAAAAAGGAGTATATAACATCTACGTTGGTTGACTACGGCATACCTGATGGTGACACCTCTGTTGCAAGAACTGTTGCACTTCCAGCAGCCATTGCTGTAAAGATGATTCTACAGGAAAAAATGAACATGACTGGCGTTCATATTCCGGTAATTCCAGAAATATATAATCCAATTTTGGATGAACTGGAAGAGATGGGTATAAAATTCGATGAGAAAATAACGATTCTAAAATCGCGATGAGTCAAAAAGAATCTGGATCATTAATCCCCTAACTTTTCTTCTATTTTCCACCGTGCAAGAATCCAGCGCTCTAGCAACATGTCATCACGAATAAGTATCCTCTTTCTAGGAACTCGTGATAAATAAAATTGAGAAAGAATCAGACGATCTATTTTATTCCCTTCAAATACTTTTTGTATTATCCCTAAGGTTTTCTTAAAATCCGGACCCTTTGCAACAACTACCTGTGTAATTTTTTCTGAATTTTCATATGAGAATGTTGGTATATAAGAGACGTTGTTGACTGATATATTGCCATTAGTATCTTTTATTATGTTAATGAATCCCATAACGGCTACTAATTCATTGGACATCCCTTTTTGTTCACAGCCACCATTGGTAACAAAATTTCCTAAACTGTAAATTACAAACGCTTTTCTTCCATCAGCTAAATCGTATGTCTCTATTGGTTGAAGTACATGAGGTCCAGTTCCTACTATCACATCTGCACCAGATTCTAAAAAACGCTGAGCAATTTTTCTTTGGAGATATGAAGGCTCATGCATCAAACATATTCCAAAATGTGTTGAAACTATAACAATATCAGATACATTTTTCGCTTTTTCGATCCAGTTACAAAAATTTCTAATGTTAAATTCAATAGGTGCATTATTCGACAAAATAGAGTATGCCTGGCGGCTACAAAACGTATCCGCTTTAGGTAATTTACCTAAAAAAACTGGTAATAGTTGAAATCCTAAAACAATGTGGTTCATAGGGGAAGTAAACGCTAGAAACGCGATTTTTACACCTTCTACCTCTTTTATGATATAAGGCACGTTATCAGGATATCCATCATCATTTTCGTCGATAATCTCATCATATTTTAGCGTTCCAACATAACTAAGATTTGCTTTTCTAAGAGAATCTATTGTACTATCGATTCCATTAGAGGCTCTATTGGCAAAATGATTATTTGCTGTACTAACAATATCAAAACCAATATTTTTTAATGCTAACGCCAACGCTGGATGAGCATTCATTATACCCATCGGGTTGTATTTGTATGCTTTTCCATCATAAAGAACACCAGGCTCAACAGATATATTTTTACACAGTGGTCTCCCGTTTTCATCAAAATACCATTGCTCTGATAACCCTTCTGCAATAGGTTCCTCAAGATTACCAAATGCTATATCTGCAGAAGAAATATTCTCTATGATTTCTTTACTGAACAATTGTTCAAAACCACTTGCAACCCTAAGATACGGATCTGTTATCGAAGTGTTCATCAATCTCGCTGCAGACAGTTGTACATTTCTTGCCATTAAAATGTCACCCACGACAGCAACTTTTATTTGTTTTTCATCACTTATCAACCGTTCGTGTTTTCCTTGTAAATTAACGTTAGAAAGTTGTTTTTCTGCTGTGACAACTAAGTTAGACAAAATAAGTAATGTCAATAACAGGATTACACAAATTTTTTCTCTCATATTTTCCTTAACTTAAATTATTTGTTGTTGGATTATATAAATATTTCCTTTATTATTATTAAAAATGTATTATTTTTACAATTTAACAAAAAAACTGTTTTAAAAATTTGGTCTTGTACATATCGTTGGTAAGCCTCTTTCTTTTTATGGAACGATTGTTCGGTTTTTTCCGAACGTTTTCCGACAATATATAAACTTCCATGGGATATAAGTATGATATATACAACTTCGAAAGGAGTGAAAATATGGACACAAATAAATTTGAATTAAAAGGAATTGCGCTGCTGGCGATAATTGTCTGTGGTATTCTCATCTCTGCGTTTACATTATCTATATTTACGCAGGGAAGCAACTATACCTACAAATTAAAAACGTTTTCATCCTATGATGAACTTGGTGAATATCTCAAGAATGCTGTATATGGTGGTTCAGATTATAGCTTGTTGGAAGCTGGCCAGATGGTAAAATCCCTTTCTGCCAGAGACTCGGCAAACGGCGGTAAAGAAGAGTCTGTTGATTATTCAAAGACCAATATTCAGGTTGAGGGTGTCGATGAGCCAGATATTGTTAAAACAGATGGTACTTATTTATACGTCGTTGTTGACCAATCTGTCTTCATAGTTCTGGCATATCCTGCTCAAGATGCTCGTATTCTATCAAAAATAACTTTAGATGATAATGTTTACCCATCTAACATTTTCATTAACGAGGATAGGCTAGTTGTTTTCGCTAGTTCGTCCAGGGAAATTGAACCAGAGGAAAATAGTGAAGTTTATGAGCATTATTACTGGAATACTGTCTCGACCACTGTTATAAAAATATACGATGTCTCGGATAGAAGTAATCCTGAAGTTGTTAGAGATGTAGAGGTTGATGGTTGGTATGTTGATTCTCGTATGATAGGAGATTACATTTATGTTGTAGCCTCAGAGGACACATATACAATATATCCTCTCCTTGAAGATGGCAACTATACCATAAACATCCCCGAGATCAAAATAGATGGTGACGTCGAGGAGATACCTCCTTCTTCCATTTACTATGTTGATATCCCAGATCCTCCCGAGAGTATGACCCATGTCATATCTATAGATGTTAAAGATGATTCAAAGGATGTAATACAAAAAAGTTTTATGCTTGGCGGAACACAGACAATGTATGTCTCTGAAAATAACATCTACTTGGTTTATACAAGATATCAATACATACCATTGTTACTAACCGGTGGTGCCGAATCAAATAGTGATCAAGAAACAACACTCGTCCATAGAGTATCGATAGATTCTGGTGAGATATCCTATGATGCGCAAGGTGAAATACAAGGTCATGTTTTAAACCAATTCTCCATGGATGAGCACGATGGTTATTTCAGAATAGCTACAACAACAGGTAATGTATGGGACGGAACTGCAAAGAACAACCTCTACGTGCTAGATATGGATCTTAAAGAAGTCGGCAAAATAGAGAACATTGCCCCAGGTGAAAAGATATACTCCGCACGTTTCATGGGAGACAGAGCCTATATGGTTACATTCGTGAAAGTAGATCCGTTTTTCACAATAGATTTGTCCGATCCATACAACCCAACGATAATGGGTGAACTCAAAATACCTGGTTTCTCAGATTATCTGCACCCATATGATGAGGATCACATAATTGGTGTCGGCAAAAATGCTGTAACAGCATCTGAAGAGGAAATAGAACAGCGTGATCTTACATTTGCTTGGTATCAAGGCCTAAAGATATCATTGTTTGATGTCAGTGACATTGAAAAACCAACAGAAGTCTATAACATTGGCATCGGTGATCGTGGAACAGACAGTCCAGCTCTGTATGATCATAAAGCATTCCTGTTTGACAAGCAAAAAGAGTTACTCGTAATTCCAGTGAGTTTATATGAAATATCCGAAGAAACTAAAGAACAATATCAACAAGATCCAGGTAGTGTATACGGTGAGTTCAAATTCCAAGGAGCCTACGTTTACAAATTTAATCTCGAAGGATACGAATTAAAAGGGCGCATAACTCATAGAGCTGACGACATAAATGAGACCGAAGACTGGTATTGGCGAGGCTACTATTCTTCAGCTGATATATCAAGATCCCTATACATCGGAAACGTGCTTTACACCATCTCCAACAGCATGGTTAAGATGAACAACCTGGATGACCTTAGCGAGATCAACAGTGTAAATCTCGAATAGACCAACATGAAATATTTTTGAGAGAGGGGCGCATCCCATCCATCACCTCCTCTTCTCCCCTCTCTCATTTTATCATTTTGTAAAATCAACCGATATCATTTTATAACGACGAAGTATACCGCTCTAACAGGGAATTAGTCATATTTTAAAGGGGGACAAATACAATGTCGATTAAACCAACAGAAGTTCACAAAACACTCGGCAAATACATGCTTGCAGATGGATTTGATTTAGTTTTAGATTTAAAAAAGAGTAAAGGATGTCGCATATACGATTCAAGAAGTAATAAGTACATGCTTGATTGTTTTTCATTTTTTGCTACCGCTCCTCTCGGGTCCAACCATCCAAAACTAACCAGTCCAGATTTTATTAAAAAAATGGGTGAAGTGGCAATAAACAATCCCACGAACTCTGACATCTATACTGTAGAAATGGCTGATTTTGTTGATACTTTTGCAAAATATGCAATGCCCAGTCATTTCAAACACCTATTTTTTGTCAGCGGCGGGGCGCTAGCGGTGGAAAACGGCTTGAAGGCTGCTTTTGACTGGAAGATTCGAAAAAATATTGCAAGAGGTAAAGGAGAGGTAGGACGAAAGGTTATCCATTTCAAAGAGGCATTTCATGGAAGAACTGGGTATACTCTTTCCATGACTAATACCTTTAATCTTGACAAAACAAAGTATTTCACCAAGTTTGATTGGCCACGAATTACCAATCCGAAGATACAATTCCCGCTAAATAGTGAAAATCTCAAAAATGTCAAGGAACTTGAAAAACAAGCTGTTGCTGAAATAGAAAAAGCTGTTGCAAAGGACCCTGACGATATCGCCGCGCTTATCATAGAACCAATCCAGGGTGAAGGCGGAGACAATCATTTCCGCAAGGAATTCTTCCACGAACTTCGCCGATTATGTGATGAACACGAGATGATGTTCATAGTTGATGAGATTCAAACTGGTGTTGGATTAACTGGGAAGATGTGGGCTTATCAACATTTTGATTTCGAACCAGATATTCTCGCGTTTGGCAAGAAAACACAGGTCTGTGGAATAATGGTTAGTAGTCGCGTGGATGAAGTTAAAGATAATGTCTTTAAGATATCAAGCCGTCTCAACTCAACATGGGGTGGAAACCTTATTGACATGGTCCGCTGTCAGAAATATTTAGAAATCATAGCTGAGGAGAATCTTATTAAAAATGCTGAAGTGCAAGGAAAACGATTATTACAGGGCTTAGAAGAATTGGAAAAGAAATATCCAAACAAGATATCCAATGCACGTGGACGAGGTCTCATGTGCGCATTTGATCTTCCTACGCCAGAAGAAAGAGATGAATTTAAAAATAAACTTTATGCAAACGGTTTGATCATTTTGGGTTGCGGTTCAAATACCATGAGATTCCGTCCGCCTTTGACAATATCATCTGAAGAAATAGATGAGGCTGTAAAAATATTGGATAAAGCTGCAAAGACGTTCTAAAAAATTCTCTTTTCTGCAGTAAATATTGATTTCGTATTAGGATTGAAATGGAATCAATGCTAATCTATATATATATACCCTGTTTGATATATGTGTAACTAAGGGAGGAAAGAAATATGAAGAGAATAATCATATCAATGCTGATAATGGGTTGTTTATTGAGTACGGCACTCATAAATGTTAATGGAGAAAAAGCAATAGTAAAAACTGCAGATGTTGGTACACCCGTAGCACAAACTACCAGTAATGATTTTAGTAGCGTGCAAGATAAAAGTTTAAACGGTTTATCTGAAAAAACTGATTTTCTTAAAGCAATATCGCATCCTCTCAATGACCATTCTTCGCAATTGCCTGAATATGCGCCCAGAGAATTAATCGTAAAGTTTAAAGAAGACACGAAAATAAATCTTCAATCTGTCAAAGGAACCCTGCTTACCGGCATAGCGGCAATAGATAGCATAAATACGAAGTATGGTGGTTTAAAGTCTGCTGAGCAAGTCTTCAAGAATAGTCTTGTTCCTTCATTATCAAACGTGTACAAGTTTATTTTTTCCAGTATTTTAGATATGCCTAGTATCATTAATGATTATAGTTGTGAACCATGTGTTGTATACGCTGAGCCGAACTATATCTATCATACTTGTAATATTCCCAATGATCCTTATTTTGACCAGCAGTGGGCCCTTAGCCAATCAACAGATTGCGATATAGATGCACCCGAGGCGTGGGATATCCAAACAGGTAATTCAAACGTAACAATCGCAATTATCGACACAGGTGTTGATTATAATCATACGGACCTTGCAGCAAACATATGGCATGATCCAATTTATGGTAACCCAGGTTATGATTTCGTTGACATAAACACGTCAGAATACGTCAAATACGGTTACACGTTGTGCCCTGACGAAGATTACAACGATACTGATCCAAGTCCTCAGGATCATTATGGCCACGGAACGCATTGCGCGGGAATTGCCGGTGCTGTCACAAACAATGGACTTGGGATTGCAGGCGTAAGCTGGAATTGTAAAATAATGCCAGTTAGAAGTGGTTTTAAAATAAAGTATTTAGAATCTATATATGCCTTTTTGGAATTTGATGATACTGCGGCCGCTATCATTTATGCTGCAGATAATGGTGCCGATGTTATTAGTATGAGTTTCGGGGGCAGCGATTCTAATTTAATACGCGACGTACTAAATTACGCGTATTCTCAAGGCGTTGTTCTCGTGGCTGCTGCTGGCAATGGTAATACTAATTACCCATCATATCCTGCAGCATATGGTAACGTAATAGCGGTTGCAGCCACAGACATCGATGATAGCAAAGCAAGTTTTTCAAACTACGGGGATTGGGTTGACGTTGCCGCACCTGGAGTTGACATACTTTCAACTTTTTTAAATAATGCAACTGCCCGCATGTCAGGTACATCAATGGCCTGCCCACACGTCGCTGGATTGGTAGCTCTGATTTTATCAAAGAATGAAAGTTACAATCAGGAAGAGATCAGAACCATCATACGTGGAAGTGCAGATAAGCTGCCACCACCTGAGCAATATCTGAAGAAGGGCAGAATCAATGCATTCAATGCTCTATTGCGTGGTCCTGGTCCTGCAACTGCTGAAATATCCTTTCCAAAACATGGTGGAGAGATTAATGGTGTTATTAACATGCAGGGTTCAGCATATGGCGAAGGTTTCCAGTATTTTACCATAGAGTATGGGAAGTGTAAGCAACTTATCCCTGGTAATTGGGTAGAAATTCTAAATTCGACGATTCCTGTTCAAAATGGAATTCTAGCTTCGCTGGATACAAACGCTATGAGTGAAGGACTTTATGATATAAGATTGACCATGGTATGCAGTAACGGAATATACATAGACAATATATGGATTGTAATAAATAATATACAAAACACGTTTTATGTTGATAATGACGGTGATCCTGATATATATTGTACATCTATTCGAGAAGGAATTCAAAATGCTGGAAATGGCGACACAGTATATGTTTACAACGGTACCTACAATGAGAACAGATTGATATGGAGATCAATAAATCTTACAGGTGAAGAGAAAAACACTACAATAGTTGATGGAAATTTCAAGGGTTCTGTCATTGATATTAAATCAGATAATGTTGTAGTTCGTGGTTTTACCTTGAAAAATATTAAAGAGTTTCCTTATTTCGAAGGATATTATGGTTGCGTAAAAATAGGTGCAAAACACGCCTTGATAACAGATAATATCATGACCCCGGGAAAGTTGGATGATTACATGCAGGGTGCAGGTGTTTATTTACGTGGTCCTGAAATTTCTGAAAATATAATAAAAAATAATATCATATATTATAATGGAGGAACAGGAAGAGCCGTAGGTGTACATATTGTCTTAGGCTCTCATGATAATATCGTAGAAAACAATGAAATTTATGGATGTTACGGTGTTGCAATAGAACCGCATGGTTCTACTGGATGCGATCATAACACAGTTGTTTCTAATTATTTCCATAACATGGGTATCGGTGTGTATATTGATGAAATAATTGATAATGTAGTACAAAGAACTAGAATTAGTTCTAACACAATCGCATATTGTGAGGCTGGTGTTTCCACATTTTTTGCTGGTGATGTCTTCATCGAGAACAATACGGTTACACATTGTGCTGAAGGTATTGAATTATGGGGATTTGGATTTACGAATTGTTATGTTGTGAGCAATAACATTTCGGATAATGATCTTGGTATTTATGCTGCAGGCGAAAATAACATGATTTACTACAACAACTTTGTCAACAACACGAAGAATGCTGAAACTGAAATTACTCGACATACATGGTATAACCCGACAACAAAAATAGGGAATTATTGGGATGATTATAAAGGGGTAGATCTCCTACCGCCCTATGGCATCGGTGACACGCCATATTTCATAAACCTGATCAACAGAGACAAGTATCCCTTGATGAAACCGTACAATGGTTCTCATACCAGCCTTAGTAGCCCACAGAGCAATCAACAGAGTAACCCATCACAAAATCAACAACAGATTAGTCAACAAATGAATCAATTACTCCGTAACATCATCTACAATCTAATACTGCGTCATCAAATGACAAACAACTAGATACTACTAACTAAACCCCATTCTCTTTTTTATTTTTTAAGATAACTTTTTTTCAAAATACTGCACTAGTTCATCTGTCTTTATTCTTTCCTGCTCTGTTGTGTCACGATCTCTAATTGTTACTTTGTTATCTTTTAGTGAGTCGTGATCAACAGTGATACAAAACGGTGTCCCTACTTCATCCATCCTTGCATAACGCCTACCAATAGTTCCACCATCATCATAGTAAGTTGAAATGCCCGCGTTTCTAAGTTCTTCATCAAGTCTATTTGCAATTTTAACTAGTTTTTCGTCACCAACTAGTGGAAAGACACCAACTTTTATAGGAGCAACTATAGGATTCAGCTTAAGAATTCTATATTCTTCCTCTTCTTTTTTCTTTGCTTCACTGTAATTATGCTCTAATATGAAATATAATATTCTATCGATTCCATAGGATGGTTCTATGACATGAGGTACAAATTTTTCACCAGTTACCTTTTCCTTTGTTTGTACTATTTCATAGCATTTTTCCGGTATCTTTATTGTTTCCCCATCTACTGTGACTGATATGTTTTTTGATTCTTTTACTTCCATTTTTTCCAAGATTGCTTTTATCTTGCCAGCTTTGTCTTTAAAAAGAGGACCGAGCACATCCATTTTTGGAACGATCTTCTTTAATTCTACAATCTTTGGTTCATCGTATTTTCTCTGTGCAAACATGTCTGTACCAGAAGAATCAATGTGGGCACTGAGATCATAGGCAGATCTATCGGCAATACCAACACATTCAATCCAACCAAATCTTTCACTAAAAAGTTCAGCATCCCAACATTCAGTAGCATAGTGTGCAAGCTCATCCGATGCATGTTTTCTGAATCTGAATTTCTTAGGATCAACACCAGCAGTTAGAAGAAAGTCCTGTGTGAGATACATGTAATAAGCAAGTGCCTGATTGTTGATGACCTTGGCCTTTATTGCTTTGTCTAGCGACATTTTCATGTCTTTTTTATTGTCAAAAAGATACAGCTCTTTATCTTTAACTCTATCAAAATTCGGATGTTTTTTATCTTTGGGATCGAAAAAGATTTCAGCTTCAGCCATGGAAAATTCTCGTAGTCTTATAGTTCCCTGTCTTGGCGATACCTCGTTTCTATAACCTTTTCCAATCTGTACTACACCAAATGGTAACTTCTCACGCGCATATCTGTAGAGAAGATGAAAATCTGTGAAAATCCCTTGTGCTGTCTCAGGTCGTAAAAACGCTTTTCTGCCTTCACCAATTCCAATCATGGTAGAAAACATGAGATTAACATCGTGAGGATCTTTTAGCTTACTGCCGCATGTCGGGCATTTCACTAAATCTTCTTTTACTGCTTGTTGAACTGTTATTTTTTTATCTATTATATCTTCAACTTTGTATGACGTTTTACACTTTTTACAATCTACTGTAAGATCAGTAAACTCTTCCGCATGACCCGATGCTTTCAAAACCTCATACAACGTTACAGTTGGAGTATTTATCTCAACGCAGTTATCCTTTAAAAGATAAAAGCTTCGCCATAGATTCTCTATGTTATTTTTGAGTTGAGAACCAAGAGGGCCATAATCATAGAAACCTGCTACACCACCATATATTTCAAAAGATGGATAGATAAAACCTCTCCTTTTGGCAAGCATCATGATTTTATCGTGAATATCAAGTGGCATAAACTGATCTTTCTCCAAATGTTGATTTCTAAAAATAAGAATGAGTTAATGGGATTTAAAACATGCAGGCCATTAGGTCGATATCGGTGACCATTCCGACGAGTCTGTCGCTCTCGTCTACCACGGGCATGTGACTGATTTTATTTTTGATCATGTTCTTTGCTATTTCCTTTACCGGTGTGTTCTTGAATGCTTTTATCACATTGGTTACCATGACTTGCTTTACAGGGACTGGCGGTAAGTCAACCTTTGATGTCGAATAATAGAGTCTTATAGTGTCTCTTATTCCTTCCCAGGTCCACTGATCTTCGTCATCCCCAATTCCCATATCTAAACGTGATACGCTTTCTTTAACATGGCTTAATTTAAACAAATCACCGTCGCTAACAATACCTATGACTTTAAGTTCGTCGTTTAAAACTGGTAGAGCATTTTCATTTGTTACGTTTATTATCTCCATAACAATGTTTAAGGGCGTTTCTTTGTAAACTGGAACGACCATGTTTGTAAAATATTTCTCAGCAACATCCTTATTTCTTTCTGAAAGTACCTTTAGAATGTCAGTGGGACTTATGATGCCTATGAGGTGTTTTCTTTTGTTGATTACAGGCAACCCATGGATTCTATTTTTATAAAGTAACTTTGCAGCGTCTTTAACATCTTGGTCTTTTTCTACAAAATGTATTTCATCACTCATGATTAAAGCGAGTTGTTCCTCGTCAGCGTTTCTAAATATGTCACTTCTGGTTACAACTCCTACAACAGTTTTTGTATCTTTCTTCAAAATCGGCATACCTGAGACATTATTTTTTGCTAGTGTCCTCAGAGCATCTTTTACTGTACCAGGAACGTATCCAACAATTAAATCAGTTGACATCACGTCTTCTATTTTCATTTTGACCCCTCTAATTTAATAGGCTGATATATATAAAGCTCTCAAATATTTTTTATCCAATACCGTAAATTCAGCCTTGGAATTGGAAGCAAGAATACAGTCATCTAAATTTAAAGCTTTCCTTGGGGCATAGGTTATAGCATGTAGTAATTCTAAGATAGAAAATTCTTTTGATAAGTCTTTTAGATGACTTATTTCATCTAAAATATTTGGTGGATTCAGCATGGCGTTGTCTGTTCCAACAAGAAAGCTAATCTTGTATTTTTTAAGCAACTTTAGATTGGGTTTCAAGTCATAAAATATGTTCGATCTTGGACAGATAATAACTGGAACGTTGTTGTCATTCACACGTTCAAAGTCATTGTCATTGGCATATATCATATGAACCAAAAAATCAGGTTTCAAATCAAGAATGAGATCCATGTCTTCTCTTGATCTTTCACTTGCATGAATCCCAAATATTTTTTTTCTTTTTTTAACATGTTTTGCAACTTTTGCAAGTTCTGGGTATTCCCAATCAGAGATGCTACTTGCACCAATTCCTTGAGAGTTTTTCAACAGTAGTTCAACCTCATCTTTGTCGTATTTTAGTTGATTGGGTCTTGACAAAATCAACGATGAGATAGTCGTATTTTTCAATGCATTTTTAAGTTGATTTATTCCACGAATTCCATTTTCTCTGAAATCACAAAAACATGATGTACCTGTTTTTGTCATGATGTCTAAGGATTCCTTCATACCGTCAATTATTTCTTTTTCAGAAGCTTCGTTTAACAATTTGTGTTTTAATCCATGTGGTGGTGCAACAAGCGCTTCAACGTTTTTTGGAAGTTTTATCTCTTTCTTTCTAATAAATGAATCACCGATATGAGTATGGGCATTTACAAAAGTTGGAACGATTAAGCCTTTGCAGATTGGTTTTTTTGGAGATAGTCCTTTTCCACTTTCAATTATCTTGTTTTTTTCAAAACCTAAATATCCTTTTTGTAAACCGTATTCTGTTAATATTTCACCTGAAACGTAGTCCATTAAAATAAGGAAATAAAGAGGTGTGTTTAAACCTTATTTATCAACTCTATTTTAGAGTTTTAACCCATTCGTAGACAGGTTCGACGAGTTTTTTTATCCTTTCTTTTTCAGGATTCATCGGCGATGGTTTCCAGTCATCAGCTGGTTCAAAATGGAAATCGGTTATTGCACCGATGCGTTGTTCTTTGGGTTTGAATACTACTTTGAGTGGCATGTTAAATTCCGCGTCCCAAGGATTAATGCCATGCAGTTCATTTGCAATAGCAACTTTACTGTCTCCGATTACTGCATAAACTAAGATTATTGGCAGTCTCTTTAATGAGGATCTTCCGCTCCAGCCGGCAACCGTCCAAGTATGAACCTTTGCAGTTAGAGGCATTTCAACCCACTCAGTTTTTTGAAGATTACAATCAAGATTCCAGCAATGAGTTCTTACAGGAACCCAGGTATCGCCACATTTTGGGCATCGTGTTCCCCAAATTTTTCCGTCAAGCAGTCCAATGAAGAATTTGCTATTCCATCCATGTCTAATCGTATAGAGTTGATCGTAGTGAAGGAATTGATTCATCACATTTCCATCATCAGAAATTTCATGACCAACAAAGGCAAGTCCCGTTTCTTTGACTCCTTCGGGTCGGTAATCTTTTCTTTCAGCAAAAACTGGTTCGTCAGCAAATTTTTTTTTCTTATTTTTCATAACAACCACCGGACTCATTATTAATGCCTCCGCAAAATGAAGTTTGATATGCTTGTTCCTGTTCCTGCATGACTGTTGACGATTCCGCATTCCGCATCAGGAACCTCTGTTTTTTTACTCAGATGTTTTTTTGAAGCCATGCCTGAAAGTTGGTAGAAGCATTCGATAGTACTCATAATTCCCGTGGCACCAACTGGATGTCCATATCCTAAAAGACCACCACCAGGATTCATTGGGATGTCTCCATGCATACTAGTTCGTTCATCGCGGATAAATTTTGCGATATTGGTTTCATCGGCAAAGCCTAATGCTTTGTAGATTTGTGCCTCTGAAGTTGAAAATGCATCATGAATTTCTCCAAAATCAATCTCTTTCAATGGATCTTTTATTCCTGCCATTCTATACGCTTGCTCTGCAGAGTTTCGGCAGGCACCAAATTCTGTCATTCCAGGATAGCCAGGCCCATATTTTTCTTTCCAACCAGGGTTATTCAATCTGTCACCTGCTCTGATTGTACAACTGGAGAGTCCCATACCATCAATAGTAACATATCCGTCAGGGTTCACTTCTTTTGCATATTTTTCAGAGCAAACAAGAGTGAAGGCAACACCCCTGGTCATTAGACTGCAGTCGTATTTTTTTATTGGATATGAAATAAGACGAGATTTCATCACATCATCTACTGTAATGTATTTGTGTTCATTGCGATACCATTGGGCCTTGGGGTTGTCCATGGCATTGTTTTTGTTTTTTGCTGCAATCGTAGCAACATCTTCTTCAGTGACCTTGTTTTCTTTCATCCATTTGTTTGCCATTGCTGCATAGTAAATCGGATAGATTCCTCCAACCATAAGTTCATATCTTGTGTCAGATGCTAGAGCTATAAATTCACTAGCTTGGGATTGGGAAACGGAATCCATAGTCTCCCAGCCAACTATTCCTACTACATCATGGTGGCCTGACATGACTGCAAGTGCGGCGGCATACAACGCGGATCCGCCGGTGTTTCCTCCATTTTCTACTCGGTAATGAGGCAGGCCAACAAGGCCAAGATGATCATGAATAATCCATTCAGGTGCAAGCTGATGACCAAAATGCACAGAGAAATGAGAATAAATCATGAGGTCAAGATCGCGCAGCGAGAATTCAGGAATATCTTGTTGTGTTTCTCGTATACATTCAGCCGCTCCACCTTCAATGCTTTCAAAACCAGTTGGGCCATAGTCAAATGGTGTGGTTGCTCCTCCAATGATACATACTTTTCTTGCCATATCTAATCCTCTACACACGCGAGACTAAAAAATTATAAAAGTCCCCTTCTTTTCAAGGAAAACGTAATGTGAATTTCATTAAAAAATGTTTTCTTTTTATTAAATTGTTTAATTAATTTTTATTTTCCGAACACAACTCCTGCTGGATCGATTTCTTTTAGTATCTTCAACTCTTTTTTAGACGGTGGTTCTGTTACAGAAAAATGCTCAGGAATTATGATATCAAATCCACTATTTTCCTTAATTTGATCAACGGTGAATCCTGGATGAACAGAAATAAGTTTCATCCTTTTTGTTTCATCATCAAAGCCATAGACGCCAAGTTGAGTGATAATTCGATAAGGTCCACTACCTAATGGCAGACCAGTTTTTTCTCGGGAGTCAAGACCATTCAGATAACCAGGTGTTGTAAGAAAGTCTATCTTCTCCACAAATCTATATTTGTCTTGTCTCATTATAACAATCGTCTTATTACAAAGCGTACCAACATCGTTTGCTCCGCCACTACCGGGAAGTCTTGCCTTAGGTTTATCATATGAACCTATGACAGTTGTGTTAATATTTCCATACTTGTCAATCTGTGCTGCTCCAAGAAATCCGTAGTCAACGTAACCGGCCTGAGCCATGGACATAGAATCATGCATGCTTGATGCAGCAACAGCCATGTGAAATGTTCGTGAATCACCAACAGAAATGGGCAAAACTGGTATTTCTGGGCCAATTCCACCTGCTTCAAAGAATAGAAGAAGATTTGGAGCATGAGTTCTCTGGGCAAGCATCGCTGCAATCATTGGAAGACCTGTACCAACAAACACTGATTTTTTGTCTTCAAGAACATGTGATGCAACACAGGCAAGCATCTCTGTAGATGAATACGGTTCTTTTGATGATTTTTCGTCTTTCTCTTTGATCCATGGTGCACTCATTGGTTCTTCTAATTTTTCTATCCTTTTTAGCTGCTCAAGTTTTTTTGAGCCACCAATCAATTTCAAATAATCTTGAAAATCATCAACGCCGTACACATATTTATCTAGATATTTTTTTACGCCCTCATCTGTTTTTGAAAGCGAAAGCCATTCACCAATGTGTTCTTCATCAAAAAAATATAGATAAGGCATCTGGCAGGGATGTGCACCAAATGGCACTTCCACTACAGCATCCACGAGATAAAAAGGTATTACTGTTTTATGGGGTTCGCTTCTTATTTTTTTGTTATCGATTATTTTTTCAGTTGTTAGAATAACACGCCTTGCCGCACGTGAAAGTTCAAAGTCTTCAACTGTGATGCCATCGATTTGTGCATTACCATATTTGTCGCATCGCGGAACGTGTATTACCGCAACATCAGGGTAACAAGCTGGAAGCAGGCAAATAGGTTTGCCCGTAAAAGGGTCCTTTACGCTCTTGGCTGAACTATGTTTAAAAGTATCTGTACCAAGCATTACTCTTGTTGGGATAAACGGTAGTCCCATCATTGCTGATAGAAATCTCCACTGGTATCCAGCGTTGCTTATTTCCCCGGCAATTTTACATTTTCCTGTTTCAACAGCACGTCGAGAGGCAGGAGATAAACCTCTGAGCTCATGGCCAAACGAATAGGCAACCTCAACCTTGTTTACGCATCCAGCACCAACTAGAAGATCAAGGTCGTGAACTGCTGTTTTCCCGGCCATGGTTAGATCATGTTTTTTCTGTCGTATAATTTCATAGATGATGGCCATTGATACACGTACGTGACCAAAGCCACCCATGGCGATGAAGTTGCCATCGCGAATAAATTTCGAAACAGCCTGTTTTGCAGTGATTTTTTTATCTTCAAGACTTCTAGGTTTATTTTTTAGTACCCATTGGCGGTTCTCGTCAGGATCGTGCCATCCTATCCGCTCACCGGTTCCACTCTCAATTATTTCCATTTGCGCCCACATCCTATTATCAATCGTTTTTGCTCCCCTGGTTTTCATATGAAACAGTTTGATATTCAAAAAAGCTTCGAAATAAAGTTTAAAATTACTAAAAAGAAACTATAAAATAGTATCATTTGTTTACGAGATTCCTATAATTGGGGGTTTAGAGATATATGAAAAAAGAATTCAAGGAAGGAAACATAAAAATTACAGTAGATTATGATAAATGCTCTGGAGTAAGTGAGTGCGTTACTGCTTGCCCAGTAGGAATATTTGAAGTTAAAGATGGAAAAGCAATTGCTAAAAATATAGCAGAATGCATTGAATGCTGTGCATGTGTCAATGCATGTCCTAAAGGCGCCATCGAACATAGTTCGTGCTAATTTTGTTTTCAAATAAAAGCAAAAATGAACCATAAAACATTACACAAAATTTCCTACGGCCTCTATATCATTTGTTCCAAAAAAGGAAAAAAGATAAACGGTCAGATCGCAAATGCATTATTCCAAGTTACCGCTGAACCACAAACGATTGCAGTCAGTATTAACAAAAAAAATCTTACGCATGATTTTATTGAAAACAGCAAGGCGTTCACAATTTCTGTTCTTTCAGAAAATACACCGCTGCAATTTATTGGAACATTTGGCTTTAAATCTGGAAGAGACATAGATAAATTTAAAGATGTTAAATATAAACTTGGAAAAACTCATATTCCTATAGTGCTAGATAACTCTTTAGCATATGTTGAAGCTAAAGTTATAGATAAAATTGATGTAGGTACTCATACAATATTTATCGCTAATGTTGAAGATGGTGAGATTTTAACAGAAGATAAACCAATGACCTATGAATACTATCATAAGGTTAAAGGCGGATTTTCGCCAAAAAATGCACCTACTTATGTTGGTGAAGTTGATAAGGAAAAAAAGGAGATGATAAAGATGGACAAATACGTATGCAAAGTTTGTGGGTATGTTTATGACCCAAAAAAAGGCGATCCTGACAATGGAATAAAACCAGGAACAAAATTTGAAAACTTGCCAGATGACTGGGTGTGTCCTGTATGTGGAGCTGGAAAAGATCAATTTGAAAAGGAGCAAAAATTTGGGTAAAACAGAGAATAACTATAAAAATGAAAAGCCAATGTGTTTGATTGGGAGGTAAAATAGGTTACGTGCCAAACATACGTACCAGAAATTAAACAACTAAGGAATGATAAGATATGTCAAAGATAAAATTGTTTAGATGTAGAATATGCGGCGATCCATACATTGGAACAGAAGCACCAACAAGATGTCCGTTTTGTGGGGCGCCTTGCAAATATTTCGTTGATGCAAAAGATTGGAATCCAAATGAATTTAATGTTACATTAAATGAATTAAGCCGGAAAAATCTAGAAGCTGCATTGAAACTTGAACTTGATAATGCTGCCTTTTACGACTGTGCAAAAAACGCGGCGGAGAAGGCTGATAAAAAGTATTTCTTTGCAAAATTTAAGGCGTTGATGAAAGTTGAACGTGAGCATGCTGCAGCTATCATGAAATTTTTGAAAAAATCGTCACCCGAATCAGAAATCCCGACTTGTAGTACAGACATGCGGACAAATACTCAAGAGGGTTTTGAGCGAGAGGATCGTGCAATAAAATCTTATTCAAAATTTAGAGATGAGGCAACAGAGCCACGACTTAAGGAGTTTTTTGGCGCATTGGTTGAGATTGAAACCGACCATCTTAATTTACATTCAGATAATCTTAAACAAAAAATTATGGAGAAATGAAAAATGATAGGAAAATTACCTGAAAATGTGCTTGATGCAGTTCTTGAAACAGTTCCTTTGGAATTTTCAGTTATTGATGAAAACGAAAAGGTACTGGCATGGAACAAACACGAGACAAGAATATTCAAAAGACCCGCAGGGGTAGTTGGTAGAGACGTTCGTAATTGCCACCCCAAAAAAAGTCTTGCGAAAGTTGAACAGATACTAGATGAAATGAAATCAGGAAAACGCGACAAAGCAGCCTTTTGGATTGATCTGCCAATTGGGGAAGGCGGCGAGAAACACAAGGTTATGATACAGTATCTTGCCTTGAGAGATAAAAAAGGTAAATATCTTGGTTGCCTTGAGGCATCTATGGATATTGCTGATATTCAAAAAATAAAAGGAGAAAAAAGACTACTTGATTAAAGGAGGAAAAATATTATGAAAAATTTGAAAGGAACACAAACTGAAAAAAATCTACTTGCAGCTTTTGCAGGGGAATCACAGGCTAGAAATCGCTATACTTACTTTGCTTCGCAGGCAAAAAAAGAAGACTATGAGCAAATATCTGCTATTTTTTTGGAAACCGCTGACAACGAAAAAGAGCACGCCAAAGTATTCTTTAAGTATCTTGAGGGAGGCGATGCTGAAATTACGGCATGGTATCCTGCTGGAAAGATAGGGACAACTGCCGAAAATCTTTTGGCTGCTGCCGAAGGTGAGAAGGCGGAATGGAGCAATTTGTATCCAGCATTTGCAAAGACCGCATACAAAGAGGGATTTCCTGAAATAGAGCAAAGCTTCCGTCATATAGCTGAAGTGGAGTCGCATCATGAGAGAAGATACCGCAAACTCTTGGAAAATGTAAAGGATGGGCACGTCTTCAAAAGGAGCAAGGTTGTTAAGTGGAAGTGCAGGAACTGCGGATACGTATTCGAAGGATCAGAGGCACCAAAGAAATGTCCGGCCTGTCAACACCCACAGAGTTATTACGAAATCTTGGTTGAAAATTATTAATGTGTGGAAGGTAAAAAATTATGACGAAATTAAGAGAGATCTACAAATGTAATGTTTGTGGAAATATAGTTGAAGTTTTGCATACTGGTGCTGGGCAACTTGTTTGCTGTGGAGAACCAATGCAGCTTATGGATGAAAAAACCCAGGATTCTTCTATTGAAAAACATGTCCCATATGTCGAAAAAACCAAAAATGGAATACTAGTTAAAATCGGACAAAATCAAGCGCATCCAATGGAAGAAAAACACTATATCGAATGGATACAAGTAATAACTGATAGTGCGGCGTATCGCAAATTCTTAAAACCTGGAGACAAGCCACAAGCGGAATTTCCAATTAAAGCGGATTCGGTTCAGGCGAGGGAATACTGTAATATTCACGGGTTGTGGAAGAACTAATAACAGAATGTATGTGGCATCTTCTGGGTTTTTAACCCAGTTTTTCTTATTTATATTGGATGATTGAATGAAACAAAATATAGACATCAGATTCGTAAGCTCTTGGCCCGAAGATGAAATAGTTTCATTGTATAAGGCAGGCGGATGGTGGAAAGAATCTTACGATAAATCTACAATTAAATCAATGATTGCTGGAAGCTTTGCTTTTGCCGTAGCCGTGGATAAAGACACAGGAAAAGCCATAGGAATGGGTCGTATAATATCTGATGGGATATCTGATGCGTACATACAGGATTTTGTTGTTCTACCAAAATATCGCAGACAAGGTATTGGTAAGCAACTTCTCAATTTTCTTTTGGAACATTGTCTAGCTAAAGGAATTCTATGGATAGGACTTATAGCAGAGCCAGGGCAGGAAAGTTTCTATTCGTCTTTGGGTTTTAAACCAATGAAGGATCATACGCCCATGCGTTATCAAAAGGGGGAGAAATAATTCTTTCACTAGCTGATTTTAAACCTGTCAAATTAGAGGATAAAAAACTATTTGATAGACACTATGCAAAGTATCCGCCAGTACACACTGATAACGTTTTTACAACGATGATAAGTTGGATGGAGTATAGCAACTATCACTATGTGCATCTGGATGACAATATTGTATTAATGACTAAGGTAAATAATGAAATTCAATTCAGGCCACCGATAGGAAAACGCAATCTAGATTTGTTTAATCAAGTTTTCAAACTTGCATTAAAAGAGGCATCTTCACCACCTATTGTTTTAATTGATGTAGAAACAAAAGGCTGGCTTTCAGAAAAATTTCCAAAATTTAAGTTTTATCCAGATCGAGATTACTTTGAATATGTTTATCTTGCATCCAATCTTGCAGAGCTTCCTGGCACAGCGTATGCAAAGATTCGAAACCGTCTTAACAAATTCAAAAAAAGCTATGAATACACTACGGAAGCTATCACAGAGCATAATGTGGATGAGGTAAGGGAATTTCTTAGACGATGGTGTCTTTGGAAAGATTGCGGGTCAGATCCAATTCTTGAAAATGAAAGAAAGGCCATAATTTATTCCATGGCTCATTTCTTCGAACTGGGGCTTTCCGGAATCGCAATAAGAATTAACGAAAAAATAGAATCAATTGCTGTATTTGAAAAAATGGGTCCCGATACCGCATTGGTTCATTATGAAAAGGGATCGCCAGATTACGATGGAATCTATAAGGCAATAAATTCAGAGACAGCAAAAATACTTCAAAAAGATACCAAATTCATAAACAGAGAATCAGACATGAATCTGCCCGGCCTCAGACAGGCAAAGATGTCATACAATCCGCATCATATGGTTGAAGTCTTTCATGTAGATAGGCAAGACATGATATTTTAAAGTGGATATATTTTGTTTATTCTTCATCAGATGAATCATTGAAAAATGGGTGCACCCCTTTTTTCCTCATGACCTTACAAATCCGGCAGGTTTCTGTGACAATAGAATTGCCGTTGTTGTTTTTTATAATTCGTTCTGCAGAAATGGTGATTTCTTCGGTCATAATTTTATCTATGATGTTTTGCTTTCCACGTTTTTTGGAGAGATATTGGCAGATGGCTGCCGGTGTAACCCCTAGTTTTTGTGCTGCTTCCTTCTGGCTCAATCCAAAATTGTTTATCATTTTCTCGGTGATCTCTCGTCTTATAACAGGTAAACCGTTCCACATCATGTATTCGCAAGGTGTCCGTTTCATATAAGTATATATTTTTATTCGTACTTATAATTAACGATTGTTTAAGGTTTTTTTTGGCCAATATTGTTACAATATTTCATTTTCATGCAATTTTTTGTTAAAGTTTTATTTTTAACGTCAAAATAATCAAAATATTTATATACCGCATCTGCATTAACAATTGTTAATTATGGGGTTGTATGGAGATTACCCTCAACATAATTGAGGTGGTAAAAATTATAAAACTTAGATTAACAGCCAAAATGGAGAAGCGAGATCACAGCAGAGGGGAATATTTTTTGCGTCCCATCCTTTCCTCCTCCTCACCAATATTATTTATCTCTGCTGATGATTTTGCTTCTCCATCCCTATTTTTTTAAAAAAAACAGACCCATCATCATAACTACAACCCTATAATCCGATAACTTATTCAAATCTAGAATATTTCCTTTGCGTAAGATAAAAAGTTGGCAACTATGAATGAATTAATAAAACAGATTCAGTCACTAAAAGACGGCGAGATAGATAATCTTATACAAAAAAGAATTGGAGAGTTCAAAGAATTAAATAAAAAACCCAGTGACGAATTGTTTAAAGAGTTGTGTTTTTGCATACTCACTGCAAATTTTAACGCAGAAAAAAGCATAAAAATCCAGAATGAAATTGGAGAATGTTTTCTAGATAATTCTGAAGAAGAACTTGCAAAAAAACTAAAAAATCTGGGACATCGTTATCCTAACACAAGAGCAAAATATATCTCAGAATCAAGGAAATGTAAAGAATCTCTAAGAGAGGTTATTCAATTTAATGATAAAAAGAAATTAAGAGAGTGGATTGTTAATAATGTAAAAGGTCTTGGATACAAGGAAGCAAGCCATTTTCTGAGAAACATAGGATTTGATGATTTTGCAATTATTGATTTTCATATAGTTGATATTTTAGTAAAACACGATCTGATTAAAAGACCCAAAACATTAACAAAAACAAGATATCTTCAGATAGAAAACTTGTTAAGAACAATCGGTAAAAAAACAGATCTTACTCTAGCCGAACTTGATTTGTATTTATGGTATCTTGAGACAGGCAAAATATTAAAATGATAAATCAAACTAATGGTTGTTGAAATGGCTGAGGACAAAATAGATCCGATCTGTGGAATGAAAGGGACCATACCAGCCCATGATCATTATTTCTGTTCACAAGCGTGCATTGAGAAATACGAAAAACAACATAATATTCCTCATGACGAAACGTGTCCGTCTTGTACGCTTCCTGCTAAGAAATGGTACAAGGAGCGACTCTACATCTTTAGCCTTTTTACAATTGCACTGGCAATTATTACATATGTTGTGCCTATACTCAACCCGTTTTTTTATGCATTGAAAGACTATTTTCTTATGATCTGGTGGGCAGTACTATTTGGCTTTCTCATTGGAGGTATTATCGATTATTTTGTCCCGAGAAAGTACATCGAAAAATATCTTTCACGTCATCGTAAACGAACAATTATTTATGCTGTGATTTTTGGTTTTTTCATGAGTGCATGTTCACATGGAATTCTTGCGATTGCCATCGAGCTTTATAGAAAAGGAGCAAATACATCTTCGGTCGTTGCATTCTTGCTTGCGTCGCCCTGGGCAAATCTTCCCATTACAATTTTACTGTTTAGTTTCTTTGGCTGGAAAGCAATCTTCATTGTTGTTTCTGCACTTATAATTGCAATTATCACTGGATTGATTTACCAGGCTCTAGAGCGAAAAGGCATGGTCGAATGTCAGCAGTGCGTTAAGGGAGAAGACCGACCAGTACTGACTGAATTTTCAATAATCCAAGATGTCAGGAAACGTTGGGATGAATTCCAATTCACCAGCAAAAATATTTGGGAAGCAATCAAAGGAACGCTAAAGGGTTCATGGTCTCTGACAAAAATGGTGATGTGGTGGCTGATTATTGGAATGCTTATGGCTGCATTTGTAAGAGCATTAGTAGACACAGGAGTTATCACTCATGCTATGTTTATGATGTATATGGGTCCTTCAATCCTTGGTCTTCTTGTGACCTTGTTCTTTGCCACAATTATTGAGGTTTGTTCTGAAGGAAGTTCTCCTCTTGCGTTTGAAATTTATAATCAAACAAAAGCATTTGGAAATTCAACTGTTTTTCTTATGGCAGGAGTTTCGACTGATGCGACGGAAATTGGGCTTTTATGGAGTAATGTTGGGCGTAGGGCAGCGATTTGGTTGCCCCTTATAACGGTGCCCCAAGTGCTTTTGGTTGGTTATTTGCTTAACTTATTACCTAAAGGTTTTTAGACCCATATTATATCACGAGTTTAGGTGATTTATTTGGATTTTACCCTTACAAGCGAGCAGAAATTATTCCAAAAAACAATATATGAATTTTGTGAAAAAGAAATAAAACCGCTAGCTAAAAAAATTGATCAAGAAGAATACTTCTCATGGGAACTATACAAAAAAATGGGTAAGATGGGTTTCATGGGTATGACGGTGCCTAAAAAGTATGGCGGCTCTGGCATAGATCGTGTTAGTTATATGATCTCTCTTGAGGAGATTTCACGTGTTTGTGGTTCTACTGGTATAACTGTCGAGGCTCATAACTCGCTTGGCGTTGGTCATATATTTGAGAAAGGTACTGAGGCGCAACGTAAGAAGTACCTGCCCAATCTTTTGAATGGCAAAGCTATTGCTGCTTGGGCACTCACTGAGCCGAACGCTGGATCGGATGCAGCTTCACTTCAAACAACAGCGGTTTTGGATGGTGATGAATGGATTTTGAATGGTACGAAGCAGTTTATCACAAGTGGTGATATCGCCGAAGTTGTCACTGTCATGGCAAAAACTGATAAGACAAAGGGTGCGAAAGGCATCAGTGCGTTTATAGTAGAAAAGGATACACCTGGTTTTAAAGCGGGTCAGCTGGAGGATAAACTTGGTCTTCGCGGTAGTAGAACTGCTGAACTCATCTTTGAGGATTGTCGTGTGCCAAAAGAGAACCTTTTAGGCGAAAAAGATATGGGTTTTGTAGGTGCTATGAATATTCTTGATCGCGGCCGAACAGCAATTGGTGCCATGTCTGTTGGTATAGCTAGAGGTGCTCTTGAAGAAAGCATCGAATATGCAAAACAGCGACAGCAATTTGGTAACCCAATTGGTAAATTCCAGGCCATTCAATGGATGATTGCAGACATGGCTACAGAGATCGATGCTGCCCGTCTGTTAGTATATCGTGCTGCTTATCTTGAAGACAAGAACGTGCCTTTCAGCATAGAAGCATCAATGGCCAAACTATTTGGGTCTGAAATTGCAATGAGAGCTACAAGAAATGCTATACAGATTCATGGTGGATATGGTTATATGCGAGACCGTCCATTAGAGCGATTCTATAGAGATGTTAAACTCTGCCAGATTGGTGAGGGAACCTCTGAAGTACAGCGGATGATTATAGCAAAACGACTAGGTTTATAGTACATCCAAATTAAAAATATCATCATGTAGCATTTGGGGAGGTGAAGGCGGCATGGATGTTAAAGAAGCAATTAAAAAACGTAGGGCCTATCGGTCTTTTTTACCAGTTGAAATAACAAAAGATATGATAAATGATTTAGCAGAATGCGCACAACTTACGGCTTCTTGCTTTAACAATCAACCTTGGAGATACGTGTTTGTTTATGATCCTGATGTTTTAAAAAAGATGCATGAGGCTTTATCACCCGGCAACGAGTGGGCTCAGAAAGCATCCATGATTATTGCTGTTCTTGGTAGAAAAGAAGATGATTGTGTAATCAGGGATAGGATTTACTATCAGTTTGATATCGGTATGGCTACTTCCGCAATGATTCTTAGGGCAACTGAAATGGGCCTAGTTGCTCATCCTATTGCTGGTTACAGTCCTAAAAAGACTAGGGAGATACTTGGCGTACCCGATAACATCGATGTTATTACTCTTGTTATCGTAGGTAAACATTCAGATAAAATTGATCCGATTCTTTCTGAGAAGAATGTTGAGGCCGAAAAAGAAAGACCCGAAAGAAAAGCTATAGATGAATTTGTATATATTAATAGATATATTGAAAAGAGGTGAGATATGATAAAAATAGAACAAGTTAAAGGAAAAAACAAAGGCAAAATCCTTCTGTACGCATTAAGCACATGTATATGGTGCAAAAAAACAAAAGAATTCCTAAACAAACTTGGAATTGAATATTCATATGTATATGTTGATCTACTGGATGATAACGACAAAGACAAGGTTATGGAAGACATTAAAAAATGGAACCCATCTTGCTCATTTCCAACATTAATACTCAACAACAAAGAGTGCATTGTAGGATACAAAGAAGACGAAATTAAAGAGGCAGTCGGCTTATGAACAACATAAGTAAAGAAGATGTAGAAAAACTCTACAATAAATTATACAAAGAGGCAGAAGAAGCAGGATATCACCTAAATCCAGATGCTGACTTTGCTAAAGATCTTGTCAGAAGTTTACTTGTAAATGAAAAAAGATACGGTTATCAAGCCTGCCCATGCAGACTAGCAACAGGAAAAAAATCTGATGATATTGATATTATATGTCCCTGTGATTACCGTGATTCTGATTTAAACGAATATGGTGCGTGCTTCTGTGGACTCTATGTATCGAAAGAGATTGTTGATGGTAAAAAAGAATTACAATCAATCCCAGAACGCAGACCATCAAAAGAAGAGAGAGTAAAAATGAAAGACGCTGAAATAACTCCTTTAAAACTTCCAAAACCAGTTTGGAGATGCAAGGTATGTGGTTATCTCTGCGGAAGAGACGAGCCACCTGAGATATGCCCAATATGTAAAGTAAAAAAGGACCGGTTTGAAAGATTCATGTAATCAGGATATTCGTATCGATAGCCATATTCTTCAACTGCTTTGCGATAAATATGGTTCTACAATACAAAAAAATTGGTAAATGGAAGATAAATCTATGGAAAAAGCAACATTTGGGGCAGGCTGCTTCTGGCACGTAGAGGCAGTATTCCAAAAAGTCAAAGGTGTGGCATCAACTACTGTCGGTTACATGGGTGGAAACCTAAAAAACCCAACCTACGAGGATGTTTGCACGGACAGGACAGATCATGCTGAAGTCATACAAATTGAATATGATCCAAAAAAAGTATCATATGATGAGTTACTAGAAATATTTTGGGAGAATCATGATCCAACACAGCTAAACAGACAAGGACCAGACCATGGTACGCAATACAGATCAGTCATATTCTACCACAACGAGCAACAAAAAAAACTAGCAGAAGAATCAAAAAACAAACAAAAACAAAAATACACTAAACCAATCCTCACAGAAATTGCGAAAGCAAAGGAATTCTACAGAGCAGAAGAATATCACCAAAAATATTTAGAAAAAAACGGTTTAAACAGCTGTAGATTGTAAACTATTTTTTCGTTATATTCATGATTCTTAGGAAGTTGGTTCTAGCATGAATCGTTTCTGGGCGGCTATGATCGTGACTTTATAATCTTCAAAAATTGGAGATATGCCTACGAGAATATACGGACAGTTCTCCATAACACAAACCTCTATATTCTGATAGTATACCTCTCTTCCCCCCTGGCCAAGGATAAACCCTGGAACTATTGCCTTGTATGCTTTTATAGTACCTGCCGCAGTCATAGCAGGCGTATCCCTTGGTTCTAATTTCAATTTCAACCATATTGCAAGATCTTGAGGAATCGTTATTGTATCTGCTCCTGAATCAAGAACAGCATGAATAATCTGAGTTGATACGTTATCAGCTCTTACAAAACGAATGGGTACAATTGGAATGCGACAGTGAAATTTCTTGTAATCAAAAACGAATTTCAAAAGTGGTGATGTTCTTGGCATACGCTAGAAGAAACAAGTACCGGGGATGAGGTTTTTTTCGATGTATACTTCATTAATTTTGTATTTTCGTCCTTCTTCTACTACATCAGCGATTTTTTCACTTGCGAAAATAACCTTACGGTGTTTATCAAGTAGCATCCATTTTCCACCGTATTTTTCTGATAGTTTTTTCCTTTTCATTTCGTTCTTCTCCTTTAATATTATGTTTATTTTTCCTTATATGCTTTTCTCCAATGCGATGATTGGTTTTAATATGAGCATGATTGTGAGGGCAGTCTATACATATAAACCTTAATGGGAGGTAGCTAAAAGTTTTATCGAATTTAATTTATAAATAATAGATAATCATAAACTATGATGATGTTATTAGGATATAATCACACAATCATGATTAGAGTTTGGTGAGGGTTCATATGGAGGAAAATAGAGCACTAATCACAAAATATAATTGGAGTTTAGGCTAGATTTATCTTCAAATTGCTACGTCGTTTGATAAAGAAAGCACATGACTTTAACTTATAATGCAAAATTTCATGAACTATTTTGCATTGTATTATTTATGCTTCTTTTTCCTTAGAAGTTCTTCAAAATATGTATCGCGAAGTTTATCAATTTGATCTATAACAGGAATATTCAATCCTTTTTCCATTAAGAGATCTAATCGTTCTCCAATCCAGGTTATCCAGACGTCTTCGCCGCTATGATGAATCTGTGATTGAATTTCACTTACAATAACATTCCAGTCAAGTCCTCGCTGTGCCAAAGCAATGCAATCCTGCAGGTCGCCCTCTCGTTCCGTAAATGTTTTGAAAACAAAGATGTCTTCATTGGAACACAAGTATAAATCAACGTGTGATAGCTCAAGTAGTTTCTTTGCTCGTTTTATCATTCCTTCTGACAATAAAAATCGTCTACATACTGTCTTATGAAACGCATCAATTCTGAAATCATCTCGAACCAGAATTTGATTCAGATTCATTTTTTTGTATGCACCGGTCGGAATTTTACTTTCAAAACGAACGGTTTTTAACGCTTGTTCAAATGTTATAAACTCATGTTTTCTAAGGACGACTAGATCAATGTCTTTCGTTGCTGGTTTTAATCCTTGATAGAGAAGTACGACTCCCCCGATGATGTAGATATGAACCTTATTTTTTAGATGCTGGTCGATTTCTTTGAATAGTGATTCTATTTGTTTAAAGTCTGATATCATAGACATCTGCCTTTTCTTTTATTTCTTCTAATGAGGGGTATCCTTTGATGTAATTCCCTTGAAGTATTTGTTTGATGTTAGTAAGGATAGGATGTTTTACATCAGCTAGTTCGTTTTTATATTTTATATAAAAGAGTGAGACATACGTGAGATGTCGGATATCTTTTTCTTTTTCTGTTATTTGGAGGGAATGTATGAACACATCTTTTTTTGAAAGGTTTTTTTTCGGTAAATAATAATATATCGTTGGAAGGAGGAGTTTAAGGCCGTATCGTTCGTATGCAGAGAAACCTGTTTGTGTTGCATCAAGGGTACTATTGTTTGAGAAGAGGATTTCTTTATTGTTTTTGTAATAGATTGTGGAATTCGCAGGAACTCGCGGGTCGGTTGTTTCTTCAAATTTTTTGTATTCTTCTAGGAATCTTTTTAAGTCAATCCAAATTTTTTCGTTAATAACATATTGTTGATTTTCGTTTTTAATGACTGCGCTGATTTCAATAGCCTGTTTGATTTTTCTGTAGATAATGCTCTTTTTCAATTGCGTTTCTCTTTCAATCTCACTTACTTTTTTTGGAGTGAGTAATGATGAAAGTATTGAAATTCCTGAACGTGGGAGAATATCAACGATGTTAGGATATTTTGTTAAGAGCTGTAAAAGAATTGTAACATGGGTTGTTTTTTTTGGTAGGAGCATTCCGTCCGTGAGATCTACAAAACCTTTGGTGGAAAGAGTCTCTTTCGTTCTATAGATGCGACTTATGTCTCGATGGAGTTCTTTTGCTATTGTATTTATTTCTGTGTTTCCTTGTGCAATTTGTTCTAATACTTTTAATTCAATTTCAGATAAATGCATAATTCCACTATAACGCAAATCATTTATATACTTTTTGCATTTTTGTGGAAAAATTGTCATTAGATGATGTAAATTCTTTGGAAAATCATTTTTATATCATTTTCCTTTTAGTTTACATTATTATGTGATTAGAGGCGTTTTTTCTTCCATCAAAGAATCATGATTAGAGACTGATGATGGTTCATATGGAGAGAAAACAAATAATAATCATACAAAATGATTGGTGATTCTAGTGGAAATTTATCTCTGTGCGAAGAGGGATTCAGCAATTTAATCATCTTTATTTTTTATAAAAGGTTAATACCAGAACTCTTATGACACTATTTAGAGGTTAGCATAATGAATCCAGAGGAATTAATTGATTTGATAGTAGATATTTCTCAACGAAGAAAGGAAACCATATATTATTTTATCGAGAATGCGAGAAATTGTAGCCATCAAGACAGAGGTATTGAAGGATGGTTTCAAACAGAGCTTATCGCTGGACTACAGAAACAAGGAAAAAAGGTTGAACATACTAATGGTGGACCTGATTTAAAAATTGACGACGACGTTGAAATCGAATTAAAGATGACAACGTGTTTTCGCCCAGATTGGACTGTTGATGGCTTGATTGAACATAAGCAAAAGGTATCTGTTCTCTTCTTTTCAGGTTATCTGGAGTTCTGGAATAAAAAAAACCCTGATTTCGAAAAAGAAGATGAAGTTCAGCAATGGTTTCAAGACCAAATTCAAAAAAAGAATAGATATAACGATTTAAATAATAAATTCGGTCAAACTAATTTCAGTATCAAATATAAAACGGTTGACTTAATGAATAATAAACAAGGGATTGTAGGAATTATAAAATCATCGAAAGATATCAGTTGCAAGAAAATATAATCTATAGATACATTGAAAGAATTATCTATCAAAAATAAAACCTGAGAGTATCCAATGATAGAAATGACAAACAAATTAGATATATATCAACAAAATCCCTTGCTTTAATGCCTCTCCTGGTTAATATTGCTCTAACTTTCTCACATAATATTTCTTTAACATCATATGCATAAAGAGTTATATCTGCTGCATAATCTTTATAATCCTTTTCATATAACAATTCAAGTTCTTTATCATCCTTGTCTTTTAGAAGACAAATAGCATTTTTCTTTGAAATTTTAAATTTAATATCTTCAACAAAATTAATCTGAATTTTAATAAACGATGATTCTTTTAGAATCTCTGATTTATACCATATTTTAAAAGTGACGGACTTGTTCCCACCGCCAAATTCCATATATTTTTTATTATCCTTATCTAAGACAAAATCCATCCCTCTACTCTTTGAGATATTTTCAAATAATTCCCCAATTTCATCTTTCAGATCAGAAATGATTTTTCTAATTTGTTTACCAGATTGGTCTTTGAATATTGATTGATCAACCCAAGTAAAATCAATATCTTCTGAAAAACGATAATAACCAAGATAGCATTTAATCAGGCAGGTACCGCCTTTAAAAGCAAGATTTCTTGAAAAGAAATCATCTTTTGATAAATCTAAAAGAATTTTATGTATTATAATATCTTTTTCTAATAAATCTTTTCTTTTGACATTTTTTCTATTCGATACATCTTCAATAAATTCCTTCATAGTAAACCTTCAAGTGTTTTTTTTACGGATTTTGGATAATATTTAACATATTTCCTTATTTTTTCTTTCGATATATCATTTGAATATTCAGACACATCCATGAATATTTTATTTTCAGGTACACCGTTATATCTTAGAATATAAAGGAAATCAAGTATGGTTTTTTCTGGATCTGAAAAACGAATGTTGTCTTTAGTGATTATTCCAAATGTTAAAACTTTAGATGATATACGATAGAATTTAATCTTATATCCAGCTATATCAATCGGTTTTGCACGAAATATCTTATCATTTATCACATGATCGATTACAAAAGTTTCATGTGTCATATTGTTTAATTTAAGTGCGGAATACAATCCGAAATACCAATTTTCAACGTCTTTTAAATCAAGTCCTTTTGCAATTAATTCTCTATATGAATATTTAAGTCTTCCAAGTTTAATTTCTTCAAGATCTTTTACATAGAATATTCCTTTGAATATTCTAATCAAATATCTTCGTCTTATAAAATATCTTATAGTGTCTTCATAATCTAATTCTAATTTTTTACAGTAATCTTTAAGTAAGGCGGAAGTGATGAATTCTTTCTTGTCAATGTAAAGTTTCTTTAACAACAGACTTGTTTTCATTTATATCACAATGTGTTAAATTTTGTAACATTACAATATATATCATAATGTGTATTTATAGTTTTTGCATTACTTAAAAATAAAAACAATTCTCTAATCAAAACACCGGATAATAATTTGAAAATCTAATTACATGTTTGTGATGAGATAACAATTTTTCTTCTAGAAAAATACCCTGAGACTCCAATCATAGGTCATATATTACAAAGAGTAATAGTAGTAATAGTAATTTTAGAATTAAACTTTGAATTCAATTCTAATTAAAGAAAATCATTGAATTCTTTAATGAATTCTAAAACAATTAAAGGTTTCTTTAGTTAATAGTAATAATACTAGTAATAGTAGTAGTAATAGTATTAGTATTGCAAGGAGTAATAGTAGTAATACTAATTTTAGTAATATTGGAGTTAAGCATTGAATTAAATTCTAATTAAAGAAAATACATAAAAACTTTAATAAAGTATTTTTCTATTAGATATTTGAAGAAAATGAACGAAAAAGATTTTACAAAACCTGCGGGAAAATTAGTAGATGCACGATTTGGTGATTATAAATATTTTCTTCCTGATGCGCCTCCTGAAAATTTTGAATGTAATAAAGAAATTACATTTTTACTCTCTGAAACCGATCAAAGACTTGGAATGTTATCGGGAGTTGGGACTCAACTTCCTAATCCCCATATCTTAATAACCCCCTATCTCACAAAGGAAGCTGTATTAAGTTCTAAAATCGAAGGTACACAAGCCTCACTTTCTGATGTTTTAAAATATAATGCACAAAACGGAAAAGAAGGAAAAAAAAGCGATGACATACAAGAAGTACGGAATTATGTTAACGCATTAGAACATGGTTTATCAAGAATTAAAAAATCAAATATTGATTACACGATCATTAAAGAAATGCATAAAAAATTATTAGAAGGGGTTAGGGGCGGTGATAAAGAACCTGGGGAATTTAGAAAAAGTCAAAATTGGATAGGATCAAAAGGAACAAACATTGGGGATGCTATATATATTCCGCCTGCCCCTGAGGCTCTTACTAAACCTATGTATGATTTTAAGGAATATCTTGATAGAAAAGATATCCCTTTATTAATTCAGATTGCACTCTTACATTATCACTTTGAAGCAATGCATCCGTTCAGAGATGGGAATGGACGAATGGGACGAGTGATTATTACGTTATTTTTATGCAAACGGCAAGCTCTCTCGCAACCTTTACTATATTTAAGCGCATATTTTGAAAAAAATAGACAAGAATATTACAAACGACTCCTTGCAGTCAGTCAAACAAGTGATTACGAAGGATGGATCAAATTCTTTTTAACAGGTGTTAAAGTACAGGCTGAAGATTCACTTAAAAGAGCAAAAAAACTCACTCAATTACATAAGAAATATATCGACAAACTACTTGAAATAAAAGCAGTTCCAAATGCAATTAGAATCATTGACTTATTATTTGATAATCCGTTTACAACAATTCCAAAAGTTCAAGAAGAATTCAAACTCAATTATCCTACTGCAAAAAAGGCGGTTGAGACATTGGCGAAAGTAAAAATTATTAAGGAGATAACAGGAAAAGAAAGGTATAAACTCTATTGTGCAACAGAGATTTTGGATATCCTTGAAGTGTAATTTAACTGTAATTAAAAATATGTTCGAATATCTCTTTATAAAAATGTTTTAATTATTACGTATAAATACGTTACGTAAAAATACGTAATTATTTTGGATTGGGGGAAACGTTAAAAATTATTCGCTGTAAAGTTTCATCAAAACACCAATTAATGGTTTGAAAATCTAATTACGTGTTTGTGATGAGACTACAATTTTTCTTCGAGAAAGACATCCCGAAACTCACATCATAGGTCATTAATTATAAACTAATTATAAAACATGCAAAATAATACTTTCAATGACCCCATATGGAGATTTATAAATGGCTGCAAACATTTGCCAATAAAAAGCAAGAGATCGTAGAGTTCCAGAGAAAAATATAAATATTTGAACGTAACATACATATTACACGTAATAAACGTAATATATGGGTGATGTAAAATGGTTAGCATAACATTAGCAATATCAAAAGAAGTGAAGAAAGAAATGGAACTCTACCCTGAAATAAACTGGTCCGCAGTTGCCAGAGCTGCAATTCTCAGAAAAATACAAATTCTCAAAGAAATGGATGAACTTCTTAAAAACAGCAAACTCACAGAAGAAGATGCAATACTCTTGGGAAGAAAAATTAATAAAAAAGCAGCAAAAAGATTTAGGGAAGCATGATGAATGGAGCTTATCGTTGACGCAAACATATTATTTTCAGCACTTCTTAAAGATGGAGTTACACGAAAATTGTTGATCAGCGATGAGTTTAAATTATATACATCAAAATTTGTATTCGAGGAATTTTTTAAACATATCGATGAATTAGCAATAAAATTAAATGTTTCAAATAAAGTTCTTAATCTTCATATCGACGGCTTAATTGCTGAATCAAAACTTAAGATAATTACAAAGGATGATGTAAAATCATATGTGGAAAAGGCAGAGCAAATATCGAAGGATCCAGATGATGTGCAATATTTTGCATGTGCTTTGAAAATAAAATGTGGAATTTGGTCAAATGATAAAAAAATGAAAAATCAATCGGCTGTAAAAGTGTATACAACAGCAGATCTTCTTAAGATATTTAATAATCAAATTGTGTTTTATAAAACAACTCATGAAAGAGGACGATGATGATAGACAAAATCACTAATTATCCAGATCTTGAAACTATTCTAATGGTAGAAGAGACCATTCAAAAAATGAATTATCCTGGAAAAACAGAACTTTGGAAGACTTTGCCAAAAAAAGTTATGCACCAAACATTTTGTCTTATTATCGACTATCTTGAGCAATCTGGAAAGATCATGATGGACAAAGACGATCGAATCATCTGGACATGGAATCCTGAGATGATAAAAAAAATACTTTCATCTGGAGTTAAAACACAATGATTTTATATCTTGTAATGACAAACTATTTATATTAATGTCGTATTAATACTATATTAAGGTGATATTAATGGTTCAGGCAATTATAAATATCGATGAAAATACTAACAGAATTTTGAATATTCTTAAAGCAAAATATGGTCTTAAAGATAAGAGCCAAGCAATCGATATAATGGCACAACAATATGAAAAAGAACTTCTCGAGCCCGAACTCCGACCCGAATATATTAAAAAAATGAAGAAGCGCCAGAAAGAAAAAGCTATCGAGATAAAAGATTTTAGAAAACATTTCGGATTGGACAAGAATGTATAAGTTATTTGTAAGAAAGTCCATGGAAACTATTTTCTTGAAACTTGCGAAGAAAAATCCAAAACAATTAGAAATTATTCATAAGAAGATTAATGAAATACGTCAAAATCCACAACATTATAAGAATCTCAAAAAACCTCTACAGCATTTAAAACGAGTCCATATTGATAGCAATTTTGTTATGTTGTTTTCAGTGGATGAAACTTCGAAAACAGTAATCATTGAAGATTATGATCATCACGACAATGTCTACAAATAATGAAAAGCACACTCACTGAATAGAATACTCTTAAAATAGGAAAAAAAATCAAACATAATATAGCAAAAAAACATGGTTTGGTGAAATGAAAAGAGAAAAACTGTCTGAAAAATATGCTGGAAAATGGATGCTTATTGATAAACATCGCAAGGTTATTTTCGCAAGTGAAAAAATTACTGATGTCGTAGAAGAAGGTCAAAAATACAAGATTAACGAAGTTTACATTGAAAAGATTCTCATCCCGGGGACTTGTTTCTTTTAATCTAATGTGCTTTAGAGCAATATTTTATTGATTCTTTCTTACTTTTTACTAATTTTTTTATAGATTGCTTTTCTTTTTTAGTCAATGGTTTTTTTTCCATACCTATACGTAATTATTATGATAATAACCGCTACTTATAATTTACTAAAATTAAACTAGAAGTCAATAATAGTAGTACTAAAATTGACTTATGTGTCAATAAAAGTAAATTAGAATATTAACTTCTATGTACGATTTCTCCGTTAATTCTAATCATGTGTTTATGATTAGAATACAATTTTTCTTCGAGAAAAACATCCCGAAAATCACATCATAGTCTCATGATTATTCAATACTTTCTCATGTTTGAGAGATAACTTTGTTGTTACGTGGCGTTAACAACGACCATTGGGGTTGTATAACAAATACATAGTTCAATAGCTACATCAATTTTCTATCCTTTCTTTTCTTGTTGAATTCGTACCTCGATTTTTTTCTTATTTACTGGCACAATTTTTTTTACTTGAAGAGTGATGTTCTTTTTCGGCTTATATTTATTTATTGGTATATCTGGTGGTTTACCGTCTACTTCATAGATATAATACCCTTTTTCTCCATTGATGGAAGTGATGTATTGATTATCACCAACTTGTTGAACCTCTACACCAGGAAGCTGTTTCAAAGCATCGAAAAGACTGCCGTGTTTGTGAATTTCAACAACTGATTCTTCAATAAATGGCTCTAACACTTCTTCCAAACTTCCAACATTTGCAGATAATAAATGGACATTACCCACGATTCGTCTCTTTACCAGCCCTGCCGTCTCAAGAAGTTTGACATGTCTGGATACAACAGGAACAGAAACGCCTAACTTCTTTGCCAGCCCTGACAAATGTATCTCTCTGTTGAGAAGTATCCTCATTATCTGCATTCGTGTTTGGCTGCTCAACGCCTTAAACAATTGATTGTTGCTCATTTTGATAACAGTCGTTATCAAATTTGTTAACTTTAAATCTTTCTATTCGATGCAATCCTTCAGGGGGTTTACAAAATGAGAAAGGCATCGATAACCGCGATGGTTTTATTTATGGGTTTTATGCTGATGAACATTCAAGCAAATATATTGATTTCAGTCTCCGCAGATCCTGGTGAACATTATCCATACGAGCCAACTGACAATGTCATCATGAAAGCTTTAGAGTATTTAAGAAGTCGACAGACTGGAGATGGAAGCATCGGTGGTTTTTCTGTTTCAGCGTGGGCAGCTATGGCGATTTCATCTGCTGGAGAAGACCCTCATGCCTGGGGCGATTTGATAGGATATTTACGAGAAAACGCTGATCTTCTTGATGACACTATGGCTACGGACTGGGAACGGCAGACCCTTGCTATTGTAGCCTGCAATGAGAATCCAAGAAATTTCGGTGACATAGACTATGTGGCAAAGGTGGAGAGTTTTTACGATGGTGTTCAAATCGGTAGTTACGCCAATTTATACGACGATTTTTTCGGGATTTTAGCACTCATTTCTGGTGGCGTTGATAAGGATTCATCGATTGTTCAAACCGTTCGCTCATATATCAAAGAGAAACAAAATGAAAATGGTGGTTGGGGCGATGTTGATTCAACATCAGCGGCGATCATGGCTTTGATTGTAGCAGGAGAAGACTCTAATACAGGTTGCGTAACAGATGCCTTGTCTTTTATGAAAACAACACAGGCGGGGAGTGGCGGATTTCAGTCATGGGGTACAGTCAATGTAGCATCGACTGCATGGGCAGTAATGGCAATTATGGCAACAGGTGAAGATCCCACAAGTAGCGAATGGAAAAACAGCGGAAACTCCCCCATCGATTTCCTTCTAAGTTTGCAGCAGGAGAACGGGTGTTTTAATTGGACTGTGGATCAAACTATGAGTCCTGAATGGATGACGTCTTATGTGGTTCCAGCGTTACTTGGAAAACCTTACCCTGTGAAAATATATGCATCTGATGATGAATGGACAGGAACTATTAGGATGGAAGGAGAAAACGAGACAATATGGAATGGCGAAGTAACAGTTAGTAATTCAACAATTACTGCACTAAATTATAGTTCCGGTGAAATGGAAGAATATTATATCTCATATCCAAGTGTGTTGGGAGCACTTGATGAAGCATCGCATCATGGTGGATTCTCCTACTTTGCTTTATACTATCCAAGTTGGAATGCTTTTTATGTCAAGACCATAGCAGATGATTCGGATTGGTGGCATTATTGGGTGGATTACAAGTTACCCATGGTTGGATGTGGCGCATACGAATTAACAGAGGATGACAATGCGATATTGTGGGGGTATGTGGAAGACTGGTATCCTCATGCGTTGAGAATAGATGTGGATAAGCACGATGTCAATATATCAGAAGAGTTTACAGTGAGCGTATACAATGAGACGGTGGCTCCTGTTAAAGATGCAGCGGTGTATGTTGATTCATTGGTTTATATGACAAATGAAGATGGAAAAGTAACAGTGCATATTGGCACAGTAGGAGCATATGAAATCTATTCTGAGAAAGAGAAGCATGTAAGATCTGAGAAAGTGAAGGTTAATGTAAAGATCAAAAAAATCGTGGAGATCATTAAACCGGAGAATAGAGCAATCTACGTAATGAATAAAAAATTAAGAATGAGAATTCAGAAAATATTGATAATCGGCCCAATTGACGTTGAAGTTAAAACTACAGATGATGTGGAAAAAGTAGAGTTTTATATTAACAACGAACTGAAATATGTTGATACTGAACAACCATTTATGTGGAGATGGGACGAACGAGCTTTCTTCAAAAAAACAATAAAAGTGAAGGCATATGTTGGAAATGAAACTTATAGTAGTGATGAGAAAGAAGTTCGTATTTTTCATCTCTGATCTTTAATGTTTAGGATGTGACTAATATGAACAAAAAATGGGAACGGATTACCAGATTTGGAATATTTTTAATTGCTGTTATTGTACTCGCTTCTTTAGTTTTGACTGTTTCAATGACAAATTGTTTTTCTCTTTTTGCGGAACCCAAAAATACCCATAAGCTTGTGGAAAATGTGAGTATGAAAATAGTTTCACCTGATTGGAATATTACATATATGAATGTGAATACAAATAATGCTACTGTTGCTGATCTTCTCTTTGAATGTGCCAGTCATTATAACTTTGAAGTAGAGACAGAATATTGGCGAGGTTATGATTCTTATTTTATTGAATCAATAAATGGCATAGAAAATGGAAAAAACGATGACTATTGGCAGTTCTATGTCAACGGCAAATATGCTGATGTTGGCTGCAGCAAATATATTCTTCATGATAACGATGTTGTTGAATGGCGGTTTGAATCTTCTAGCTGGATGAATTAGATTCTACACATTAAACAAAAAATATATATTTTGTATATCTAGAAATAGTCATCCAACAGGAGAAAAAACATATTTTTGTTGCTATGTGACGAGATGAAAAATTTACAACTTAAACGACATTATTAATAAATACAGGGCCGATAAAGGCCATATACTCGTTTTGCCCTGGTTGTAGTTCCTGTCCTTTTTGTCTTATGGCTACCCAATAGAAATCATTCGGCTGAACATCAGGATCTTCAAAATCGACAACAACCATATCTTCATTAGGTTCTACATGACCAATTATTTTACACCAGGGTCTCCCCCGTTCTCTATCTTTTTTTAACAGCCAGATATCCTGAATTGGGTAATCTAACTCTTCTAGTGAATAATTATGTGGACACATGTTTCTTCCACCACAGTCTTTTTCTGGAAATGTCGAATGAGCAGATATCTGAACTTGTAATGGTGAGCTGCAGTTAATCCATTGACCTAGAGCCATCTGACCATTAAATCTGACATTGGCTCTAATCTTCAAAAGCTGAGAACCATAAATGCTACAATTATTCATTGCATCCCAAATTTCATCACGTGTATTATGAATTGTATATGCAGCTATAATCCCAGATGGATTTCCTGCTCCAAAAAAATCTTTTTGAGCACTGCCAGGTCTATTTACCCCATGAGTATCGCTACCTGCTTGCATTACAAATTTTCTTCCCTTAAGATTCTCACTCCACTCCCAAAAAGCATTTTCAACCCATGCATCAGTCTGATTATATAATACTTTAGGCGAATACGGCCATGGAATCGGCAAATCTGAAAACTGACCAATAGCATTTCCCCAACGACTATACACCTCAACACCACGAAGAACCTTATCCCTTGCATCCGGATTTTTCACATGATTTGCAAGAAAAGTCCAGTTAGTCGTATAAGCGAGTTGATATACGTGAGGTTTACTAATTTTCACCCAATAAGGTCCCCCCTGCGGGTGATGAGGAAAACCGATATTATAATGACCTTTATCCCATTCCTCAGACATAGCTTTAAAAATATCATCATACGTGTGTATTTTCTTTGGAGAATATTTAAGCGCATCTGGATACACATCCTTATAATAGAAATTGACATGACTAACATCCTCCCATCCATTCTCGCTCCATCTCCTTCCACCGGGCATCTCTGGGCCTGCAGTCCACTCAAATGCAAGGAATGTGGTGAAATTCCCCTCATCATAATACTCATTTGCTTTTTCCTTTATTATCTTCCATTCGTCTTTCCAAAACATAAGACATTGAATTATGTTCCTAATTACTACACGTCGTCTACAGCTATCTATTCCATTTATAAATTCTGCATGACCTGAATATGCAACAAAATCCAGATAATTATCCTTAATTGCATTTTTGTACATTGTATCTAATGGATAATCCCCGTCACACAAAGTAGAGTGCCAATGGATATCCCCAAAATAGATTCTTTTAACTATTACTTGAACAGAATCTGAAGCATTACCAACTGCATTCTCTGCATAAACAGTTAGAGTCACATAATCTGTATTAAGTGGAGTTGGCTCAGGATCATAAATAACAGGGTTGTCACCATAAAATGTTGTATGTTTTGATTGGTTGTTAATACTCCAATACTTGTAAATTGGATCTCCTGTTATACTACAGTTTATAATGTCACCTTCAAAAATGGTGGTATTTGGATCTATATTTATTTTTACAGTTGGCGGTAATGAGCTTGTTTTGCTTCCAATTGTTATTATCGAAGTTGTAGAAATTATAATTAGACAGAGAATAGAATAAAACACTATGATTTTTTTATAATACATAATTCATCTCTGGTATTATCTTATTTAGATATATATTATTTTCTTTATCATTATTTATTAGATTTTTGTTATTTTGCTACTTAATTAGGTAAAAATTTGTTAAAATGATTTAGCAAGAATCTTTTAAAATTGGCGATATTATAGCAGAAATTAGTAACGTAGCTACGATGCTATGTGAAAAATGATAAGATATATTTCCTCTTTTAAATCCATGTTAGTTACCAAAGATGGTAATCAACATGTCTTTATTGTCCTGCCCGACCTTCATCACAAGCATCTTCGTCTGCCATGGGTCGAGCGTGTTCTGCATGTGCAGGTTGTAGACAGATTTCCAACGGGAGTTTTTTCATTGGCATATTGCAGCACATGGGAATCTTTTTTCTCGCTGTTCTAACAGTTTTTCCACAGATTTCACATTTATATGTTTCTTCTTTTTTCATTCAACATCCACTCACATTCTAAATACGCCTGGTTTCCAATCTGGAATAGGTGCGTTCAACGATGCAGATATGCCAAGCCCCAGCAACAGGCGCGTATCCACTGGATCAATTACTCCATCGTCCCATATCCTTGCCGTGCTGTAGTAGGGATTTCCTTCTGACTCGTATTTCTTCAAAATAGGTTCTGTTATCTCTTTTTCTTCTTTTTCAGTGAGCTCTTTGCCTTTTCTCCAAAGTTGATCACGTTTGACAGTAAGTAGAACACCTGCTGCTTGCTCGCCACCCATAACGCTGATACGTGCGTTAGGCCACATCCAAAGTTGCCTAGGACTATATGCCCGTCCGCACATTCCGTAATTTCCAGCACCAAAAGAACCACCAATTATAACGGTAAACTTGGGCACTTGGGCGCATGTTACAGCAGTAACCATTTTTGCTCCATCCTTTGCAATGCCACCGGCTTCGTATTTTTTACCAACCATAAATCCGGTTATATTTTGTAAAAATACAAGTGGTATTTTCCTTTGACAACACACCTCGATGAAATGCGTTCCTTTCAACGCTGATTCAGAAAACAGCACACCGTTGTTTGCAAGCACACCGATAGGATATCCCATAATACGAGCAAAACCGCAGATGAGTGTTTCACCGTAAAGTGTTTTGAACTCGTGGAACTTTGAACCATCAACAATCCTTGCAATAACCTCTCTAACGTCAAACGGCTTACGTGGGTCCTTTGGTATCACGCCGTAGATTTCTTTGATGTCGTAGATTGGTTCTTTAGGCTTTGATACATCGAGATACGTTTTCTCAGGTCGGTTTAAGTTTTCAACTATATTTCTTGTTATATGTATTGCTTCAGCGTCATCATGTGCGTAATGATCTGATACCCCGCTTTGACGGCAGTGAACATCCGCGCCACCAAGGTCCTCAGCAGTTACTTCTTCACCAGTGGCGGCTTTAACCAATGGCGGGCCACCAAGAAAGATTGTGCCAGTACCTTTAACGATCACTGTTTCATCAGACATTGCAGGAACATACGCCCCACCGGCAGTGCATGAGCCCATGACCACTGCGATTTGTGGAATTGCCATTGAGGATGCCTTTGCCTGATTGTAAAAAATCCTTCCGAAATGTTCTCTATCTGGAAATACTTCATCCTGCATAGGCAGAAATGCACCACCAGAGTCAACAAGATATATGCATGGCAGATTGTTTTCCATGGCAATTTCTTGCGCCCTTAGATGTTTTTTTACAGTCATCGGGTAATAAGTTCCACCAGTAACCGTTGCGTCGTTGGCAACGATTATTACCTCTCGGCCATGTACAATACCAATACCAGTAACAATACTGGCGCAGGGTGCGTTATTCTCGTACATGTCATATGCTGCAAGTGTGTTAAATTCCATAAAAGGCGTATCAGGGTCAAGGAGCATGTCAATTCTTTCTCGTACAAGCATTTTATTACGAGACTTATGCAGCTTTATTTTTTCTTCACCGCCACCCTTTGAGGCAGTTACAATTTTATGTTTTAGATCCTCCACGAGTTTTTCGTAGCGGCTAAAATTTTCCTTAAATTCTTTGCTAGACGTATCAATTTGACTCTCAATAACATCCATATTTTTACCTCACTTATTTTTTTGTAAGCTCTACAGTTATTTCACCAATTTCAATCAGATCTTTTTCTTTAAAATTAACTTTTTCTACCTTGCCATTGTATGGTGCCCTTATCAGGTACTCCATTTTCATGGCTTCTATAACTAGTAGGATATCTCCTTTTTTGACTTTATCTCCCTTTTTCACTTTTACATTTACTACCCTTCCAGAAATAGGTGAGCTGAGGTCTCCTTCCTCTTTCTTCTTTTTGGTTGTTTTTGTTCCAGTTAATTCCACGTTTTTGACCTTGAATACATCACCGGCCACAAACACAAGTTTATCTTTTTCACCCTCAGTAATCACGCACTTTATTACTCGGTCACCAAGCTTTATCTTTAGATGCCCTGGAGTGAGCTCTTCAGCTTCAACGGTATATTCGGTATTATCGTACATTATGAAATACTGGTTTTGTCTTCTCTTGACGGTTACATTGTACACATGATTTTCATGTTCATAATTGATAAACACTATATTCCAGCCCCCATTCTCCACCGTCCAACATGTTTCCAAGGCGAATGCGGATCGGCTTCTTTGTATCTCACAACTTCCTCCCTCTTGGAATGAATTGAATCGTAGACTGCAAGTGAGATTATAGCGTCAATGGGTAATTTTCTTTTGGCAACCATCCACTCCTTGAAATAATTGTCAATAAAGTGGGTAGTAATATTTCCTTTTCTGAATTCTTTATGTTCAAGTACCTTCTTCAAGAATGAAATATTTGTTGTGACACCCAGAATTACATAGTGTGACAGCGCCCATATCATCTTGTCAATACTTTCAGCTCTATTCTCACTGCTTACAACAAGTTTGGCAAGCATAGGGTCATAATACGGAGTAATTTCCATGCCGGTTTCAATCCCGGTATCATTTCTGATATTGGGTCCTATTGGTGCCTCTACCTTTTTCAAATCCCCAACGCTAGGCAAGAAACCATTTAATGGATCTTCTGCATATATACGGCATTCGATTGCATGACCGCGCTGAGTCAAATCTTTCTGTTTGAGTGTTAGCGCTTGGCCAGATGCAATTCTTAGTTGCCATTTGGCCAGATCTATTCCGGTAGTCATCTCAGTTATGGGATGCTCGACCTGAAGTCTTGTGTTCATCTCCATAAAATAAAAGTTAAGTTTTCCATCAAGCATGAATTCTATTGTGCCCGCGTTTGAGTAACCTGCAGCTTGTGCGGCAGCTACAGCTGCTTTGCCCATTTTATTTCGTAGTTGAGGATTCATAACTGGCGAGGGAGTTTCCTCTATGATTTTTTGATGTCGTCTTTGTATCGAACATTCTCTTTCAAACAAATGTATTGTGTTACCTTGTTCATCGGCAAGGATTTGAAACTCTATGTGTCTTGGTTTATCAAGATATTTTTCAAGAAATACTGTATCGTCCCCGAATGCAGATTTTGACTCACGTTTAGCCCCCTCTATTGCTTCTTCCAAAGAATCCTCTGAGTGCACTATTCTCATGCCCTTTCCGCCGCCACCGGCTGCTGCTTTAACTAGCAATGGAAAGCCGATCTTCTTTCCCTCTTTTATCAGTGATGAATTATCCTGTTTTGTGCCATGATATCCAGGGATTACAGGAACACCAGCTTTCTCCATGATTTTTTTTGCTTCTATTTTGTCTCCCATGAGTTTTATGACTTTTGGTTTTGGGCCGATGAATGTTATGCCCGTATCTATACAGGCTTGTGATAAATCAGGATTTTCTGCAAGAAAACCATAACCAGGGTGTATTGCTTCAGCGCCAGTTGATTTTGCAGCTTCTATTATCTTTTGGATGTTGAGATAGCTCTCTGATGGCGTTGGATCTCCAAGATTTACCGTTTCATCTGCCAGATGCACATGCGGTGCGCATGCATCTACATCCGAATAAACCGCAACAGTTTTTATTCCCATTTCTTGGCATGCTTTTATTATTCGAACAGCTATTTCCCCACGGTTTGCGATTAGTACTTTCTTAAACACTTCTTAACGCTCCCATTTGGGTCTTCTTTTTTCCAAGAAAGCGTTCATACCTTCCTGGCCTTCCTCAGAAACTCTAAGTTCAGATATTTTCTCCACTGTAAATTCCTTGTATTTCTCGATATCCATTTTTTTGTAGTTGTTAACCAAGTTTTTTATTTCTTTTATGGCTTTTGGACTTGAAGATTTAAGCTGATCTACGTATCTCTCGACTGTTGAATTAAAATCATCTTTTTCTGTTACAAAATCAATAAGGCCTATTTCCTTTGCATACTCGCTGTTGAATCTTTCTCCAGTTATGAAAAGACGCTTCATGTTTGATAGCCCTATACGTCTAACAACGTAGGTGGAGATAACCGAAGGAATTATGCCAAGTTTTACTTCGCTAAAGGCAAACTTAGAACCAACGGTTGCGATATTGATATCGCATACTGCAATAAGGCCAACTCCTCCGCCAAAAGCATGACCATTGATTTTTCCTATGACTGGTTTAGGACAACTGTAAATCGTTTCATACATATCTAGCAGAAGTCTGCTATCTCGAATATTCTCTTCTTTAGAGTACATTACCATGCTCTTCATCCAGTTTAGATCAGCACCAGCACAAAACGATTCACCTTTTCCTGTAAGGACTATAACCTTTGTTTTTTCATCATTGGCTAGTTCCTTGAAACAGGTTGTAATCTCTTTGATTAGTCTTTCATTCATGGCATTATGAACTTCAGGTCTATTCAATGCCACTGTTGCAATATCGTTATCCTTAAGAACGTCGATTAGCTCGTATTTCATAATACTCCCCGCGTCAATAAAGAATTAATATATTATAATTATACCGATGGCGATGTTAGGCTATATAAATAAATTTTTCTAAAGTTTTTACAACATTTGTCGAAAAAAAGCTTATTTGCCCTTAAAAACCGGTTTTCGTTTCTCAACAAAAGCAGTAACTCCCTCTTTGAAATCCTCTGTGCCAGCTGAGCGTGACGCAGTTTGACTTTCTAGTTCTAAATGCGATTTCATATCATTTTTCATGCTTTCGTTGATTAGTTTTTTAGCTTTACCAACCGCTATTGGAGGCAATCGTCTGAATTCTGATGCGTATTCTTCAACTGTTTTATCTAGATCTGTTGCATCTACTACCTTGTTTACTATACCCATGCATTGTGCTTCTTCAGCGGTGAATGTCTTTGCCGTAAGGATCAATTCACATGCTTTGTGGTATCCAACGAGTTTTGTGATGAACTGTGTGCCGCATCCTGGTGCCAAACCTATGCTGATAAAAGCAGGGTTCATCTTCGCATCTCTAGATGCAATTATTATATCGCAGGCTAGAGCAAGTGATAGTCCTGCGCCAAAGGCAGCACCGTTAACTGCCGCAATAACTGGTTTTTCCATATCTCTCATGTCGATTACACATCTGTGAATAGCCTTTGTAAGATCTTTTAAAAACTGAGGTTTGTCTTCTGCAGCGTGCATCTCTTTAACATCTCCGCCACCGCAGAATCCTTTGCCTGTACCTTTAATTACAACCGCTCTAACATTTGGATCTTTGCTTATACTTTTTAGCACATTGTGTAGTTCTTCGCCAAGTTTCAGATCAAACGAGTTTAACCTTTCTGGTCGATTCAATGTTATGTAAGCAACTTTATCTTTTACATTAATCACTAATGTTTCATAGCTCATAGTAATCAATGTTTAACGAGATACCGGTATTAGATTTAAATTTTGGGAAAAGCTAAATAAAATGTAAACCATATCTTTTTTCGAGGTTTACAATGGAAATCGTAATAATTGAAAATTATCTTAAGGCACGCTACCTATTTTTCAAATGGCGTTACAATCTAAATGTTGTTCAAAAGGTTACGTTGGCACTGAGCATGGCCTGTCTAACTGGTCTTGTAGCACAAATAAAAATAACACTTCCATGGACGCCCATACCAATTACCGGTCAAACGTTTGCCGTAATGCTCTCCGGGGTTCTTCTTGGCATGTGTTGGGGTGGCATAAGTCAAGCATTATATGTAACCATAGGTGCAGTTGGCGTTCCATGGTTTTCTGGAGGAAATAGCGGTTACATGTTCCTTCTTGGTCCAGCTGGAGGATACATCATTGGTTTTGTTTTTGCTGCTTTATTTATCGGTTACTTCGCTGACAAGTATATCAGAGCAAGGAAATTTATTCCCATGCTTGCCATCATGCTTTTCGCCAATTTCGTTCTGATTTACATTCCAGGAATGATTCAATTGGGGCTATGGTCCAACATGATCGCAGGTGTGACACCTACGCTCTGGCAACTTCTTTTGATGGGAATGATTCCTTTTATTATTGGAGACGTAACTAAAATTGTAATAGCTGCAACAATAGCCACAAGCATTACACCAAAAGAAAACTTTTCGTGATTAGCAGATTTTTAATAAAATAGATGCAACATGAAAGATGAACTTCTATTCCTGTTGGAAAAATATGATTTTGTTTCTGGCGAAACACTTGCTGAAAAACTCGGAGTTTCACGGGCAGCAATATGGAAACAGATGGAATCTTTGCGACGTCTTGGTTACGAAGTAGAATCTATCAGAAATAAAGGCTATCGATTGATTTCAAAACCAGACGTTCCATATTCTATGGAAATAGTTCGAAATCTTGATACGAAAGTCATCGGAAGAAAACTTTACTATTTCAAAAAACTACCATCAACAAATCTTTTTGCTAGAGACTTAGTCGACAGGAAGATCAGCAATGGCAGTGTTGTTGTTGCAGATGTACAAACACATGGACGTGGAAGGAAGGATAGAACATGGTTTTCACCAACAGGCGGTTTGTGGTTTTCTATTATACTTTATCCTGACATTCCACCGCGCAAGAGTATGATGTTGACTATGGCAGCATCGTTAGGTGTTGTTGATGGAATTAAAGCAATTACTGGTATCGTTCCACGTATAAAATGGCCAAATGATGTGCTAGTACAAGGAAAAAAGGTCTGCGGGATATTGACAGAAATCGATGCCGAGATAGATAGGATAAATTTTGCCATTGTTGGTATCGGTCTTAATGTGAATAATACATTACCAACAGATTTTGGCAAATATGCTACGACTCTTAGGCAAGAATGTAGTAGTAAAGTTTCTCGAGTTCAACTACTTAGATGTATTCTGAAAAGTTTTGATGAGCAGTATGAAAAACTTGCGAGAGGCAAATATGATGATATACGTAAAAACTGGTTGTTATTCTCGCAGATAATTGGTAAACACGTGCGTGTCCAAGAGGGATCAATAAGACTGGAGGGAATTGTTAATGATGTCGATGAAGACGGCTCTCTTATTTTGAAAAATGATGACGGAATTCACAGAGTTTTGAGCGGTGATGTGGAGGTATTATTATAACTGAAAAATATGTGAGATTTGACACCATTATAAAAGACATAGAATTCAAGATGATTAGAAAAGGCGACCGCTGTTGGATAAAAGCCATTCCAATAAATCGCGTGTCAACTCCATCTAGCCTTCACATTTTTCTAAATGGTGAAGAACACCACTTCGATATTTACGATAAATCCGGAAGAGAAGCTCACGAGGTTTATTTTGAAGGATATAAGTGCATGCCAAATTTTTATCTTAAATCTGGAGGAGATTCTTTTAGAATTGATTGTAGTCGGAATGACATTAAATGCATTCCAATTACTCAAACTCACAAGTTCGACACTTACATGAGGAATAATTGCTGTTGCGTGTCGTCAAATGCATCCTGCTGGGCTGTCGCTGTCTACTTCACAAAAAGACGTGATAAATCGCCTTTTGATGAGATGTAGAACTATTTACTGTATGTACCAATTAGTTGTGTATTTTCTATGATGTGACCAGACATTGCTGCTTCCAACTGCGCTCTAGTTGCTCCTGGCTCCAGATCAAGCATTGTGTCAAGTGCATATAGTCTGAAGAAATATCTATGAGTTCCCGGTGGTGGACATGGTCCGTTATATTTTTGATTTCCAAAATCGTTTTTGCCTTGTGGAAATGCAATATTTTCTCCATTTGAAAAATCTGTACTGTTTGATGGTATATTCCATACTAGCCAGTGAACCCACATATTGGCATCGGGATCGTCCACTACGAGAGCAAAGCTTTTCGTGTTGTTGGGTAAATTGGTAAATATCAATGGCGGTGGTATGTCAGTTCCATCACATGTATATTCAGTAGGTATTGTTCCCTCGTTTTCAAATGCTGGACTAGAAATTTTCATATTTCCAAACTCACCATCAACAATATCTTTTGATGTATTGCCAAGAAAGAACCAGACGCTTACTATCAAAACGCAAAGTAATATGACTCCTGCGAGAATCCATATCTTCTTCATCTTATCTTCTCACATCTGTTTTTGTAGCTTATCGTTGCACTTTTTGCAAATAAGACCATGAACTTTATGAGGGAAAAGATCGCATTCTGGATAGAACTCCCTACAGAAATGACAACGTCTTTTTGCATCGCTTCTGGACATAATCTTCCTTATCGCTTTCTTAAGCTCTAATCTTTAAATATCTATTTCTTTTTTTGTTTTTTGCAATACGTATAAATCTATTCATAATATACTGGTTCGCAAAATATGTGATTAGCATGACTGAAAAAGATACAATCAAATCCGAAACGACCGTAAAATCGCTTCCAATTTTGGCAGCAGAACCTACACCATTGGGTCTTATAGGGTTGGCAATCGCAGCCCTCGTCCTTGCATCTACCGATTTTAAGTTAGCATCGAGCACAGCCGAATCTCTTATGATTCCATGGACTCTTTTCCCAGGTGCAACAGCCCAACTGATAGCGGGCATAATGGATTTCAGGCGCAACAACATCTTTGGTGCCACCGTATTCACTACTTATTCATTGCTTTGGTATTCAGTCTCACTTACACTGTTTATCACTATTTTTACAGGTGTCAAATTTGACATTACACACTACGCCTACGGTCTCATTGGTTTTTTGGTATTTAGTATAATACTAACCGTTGCTTCTTTAATGACGAACAAGACACTATTTACAATATTATTGTTCATTGATCTGGCAATAGTTGCTCTGGTACTGAATATCTTATGTAAAACAGCGGCTGAAATTGTAGGAGTCTTTCTAATTCTTGTTTCTGCATTCTCATTCTATGGGGCAGCAGGAGTTCTATTGAACAATATGGCTGGCAAAACTGTACTGCCTTTAGGTAAGGCCATTATAACACCTAAAAAAAGCTGAATAACCATTAATTTATTTAACACTTGCAGTATTTGCAAGTATTGCCTCTATTTTAAAGAGAATCGGTGAACCATGATCCGATTTGACGACATAGAGGCACAATTTGGGCCTCCGGAACCCTACGGAGGCCCATTTATAACAAAAAGAAAATTAGTAGAAAAAACATTTTTTGTGCAATAATCGTAATATATATAACCTTCTAACATATACCCCACCCGGAGGGTGGATTTATGAAAAATATCCTAGAAGAATTTGGTATAAATGCAGGAAAGATATGGGAGACGCTTAATTCACAGGGACCACTTACGGAAGCTAAATTAATGCAAACTACAAGACTCAGCGATGATGAGTTTTACAGTGCAATCGGATGGCTGGCAAGAGAAAACAAAATTTGCAAGGATGGAATGACGTATAAACTCGGTGAAACCAATTTGACAGATAAGATCGGAGCAAATGCAGGCAAAATATGGACTGTGCTTTCCACACAAAAAGAAGTCGATATAACTTCTATTGCACCATTGGCACAGATAGATAAAAGAGATGCCTTCTGCGCACTGGGATGGTTGGCAAGAGAAAACAAGATCGAGCCAAAGCTTATACCGCGAGCAAGAGCAACTCAAATAAAAATTGCATTGAAGTGGTAAAAAAGCCTATACAATAAAAATAGGTAGATGACTAGCACAGCTAAAACTGCTTTTTATTGAAAACTAACACGGCTTTAGCCATTAAACCTAGTCTCTCGAGAAGCCGATTGTATATATTTTTTTATAAAACCATTTCTTGAGAAAATCCTAAAAATTCCCAGGTACGAATATTTATATAGCCTATGCGTTTCCTTTTCCATTCTTAAAGCCAATCTGAAGGATTAAATTATACCGAGGATTTGATTTGTTTGCCTAAGAAGGGAAAGCAAAAAGTAGAGGAGGAGGTTACCCAATGTCCCGGATGCGGTAGCACCCGCATATCCAAGGATTATAGCCGGGGTGAACTCATTTGTGGAAACTGCGGACTTGTTCTTGATGAAGATATGATTGATCACGGTCCAGAATGGCGAGCATTTGACAGTGATCAACATGAGAAAAAAGCTCGAACTGGCTCCCCCATGACTTATACAATTCACGATAAGGGTCTAAGCACAATGATAGGATGGGAAAACAGAGATTCCTATGGAAAATCAATCCCGACTAGAAATCGTGCTCAACTATACCGTCTAAGAAAGTGGGAACGACGCATACGTGTTGCAGATTCAACTGAAAGAAATCTTGCTATCGCCCTTACTGAACTTGACCGAACCGCTTCTTCAATGGGCATCCCCAGAAATGTTAGAGAAACAGCTGCACTTATTTATCGAAGGGCTGTAACTAAGAATCTTATTAGGGGCAGAAGCATCGAAGGTGTTTCAGCAGCTGCACAGTACGCAGCCTGCCGTCAATGTAATGTACCAAGAACTTTGGATGAAATATCTGAAGCTTCTAGAGTTTCAAGAAAAGAAATCGGTAGAATTTATCGATTCATTGCTAGAGAACTAGAATTAAAACTTATGCCAACATCACCTCAGGATTATATTGCACGTTTCTGCAGTGAGCTAAAACTCAGTAGTGACGTGCAAGGAAAAGCTTTAGAATTATTAAAACAAGCAGCAGACAAAGAATTAACTAGTGGGAGAGGGCCCACGGGCATGGCAGCAGCTACAATTTACATTGCGTCTGTGTTGTGTGGTGAAAGAAGAACTCAGCGAGAAGTAGCAGATGTTGCTGGTGTTACGGAAGTCACAATTAGAAACCGCTATAAAGAGCTTGCACAAAAACTAGACATAGGAGTAATACTTTAGTCTACTTGCTCTTCTTTTTTTCTTCCTTCTTTTTGTTTAGATATATTTCGATCGAAGACACATTGGAAGTTCTGCCTTCTTCATTTGACATGCTTTCAGTACTAATTTTTATATCTTCCACTTGAGCATCTGTGACGAATCTGTTTCTTACAATTTCTGCTGTGTCCACTGCTCTGCTTATCGCTCTGCCTCTAGCTTTTATTATAACTTCGTCCGATCCGCCATTGAACTGCGTTACGACTGCAAGTACATAGCTCATCGGAGGTTTGCTTCCAACGTATATTACGTTTTCGTCGGTTCTTTTTTCTTCAGTCATGATTTTTCCTTCCTTGATTTTTAACTCCTTAACAACTAGTTGTTTATAAATCATATCTCTACTGATTCTTCCTTTTTAATAGATACTTTTTATCTTTGTCTAGATCTATGAAAAGGTCTGTAACATCTCTCAATTTATGAGATGTGGTTTTACCAAAGGCCACCACTTCTGTTCTGCAGCCTAGACTTTTTGCATGTTCTAGCAAGTCGGAAAAATCTCCATCTCCACTAACTAACACAACTGTATCTAGTTTTGGCGCTAGTCTCATTACGTCCATGGCTATTCCTACGTCCCAATCTCCCTTTTTGGCCCCACTATAAAAAACTTGAAGATCTTTTGCTCTCACCTCAAAACCCATATCTTCCAAGGCGTCATAGAACGTGTTCTCATCTTTGACATCAGCCTTAATAACATAGGCTATGGCTCTGACGAGCTCTCTATCGGCTATGGCATCAGTTAAAATCGTTCTGAAGTTAACTTTACTACTGTATAATTGCTTTGCAGAGTAATACATGTTTTGTACATCTACAAACACGCCTATTCTCTGACTTATATGTCTTGCTTTTGTCATATTATCATCTCTAACAACAAATATCTGTTTAAAAACTATGTTCTAACAAATCTATGTTTTTCTACTCAAAAGTAATACCGAAATAAGAAAAAAAGGAAAAGAAGAAAAAACCTCCCATGGTTTTTTTCTATGCATTCCTCTAATTAAAATCTTTTTGGCCGATGTTTCTGATAACAGTCCCGGCAATAGACGGGTCTGGTACCATCCGGCTTGAACGGAACTTCTGTTTCCTTCCCGCAATCTGCACAAGTTACTTTATGCATTTCGCGAGGTGAACTATCAAAGCCCCGACTTGGTCTATCGGATCTACCTTTTCTTTCCATTATTATATACTTCCTTTTGTTTATTTGCGGCTCTTCTTTCTTGAGGAGCCTCGATTTTCACGTAATACTAATTTAGTATATAATCGTATGCATGGCCTCTGAAACTATTATTTTGATATGGAATTGGATAAAATTTGCAAGAGAAAAAAGAAAGAGAGGTTAGTTAGCAGCGTTTATCTGTTTGTTGTTTGATGATTCAGCATTAGGTTTTGAAGTAATTGAGTACGTTGGTTACTGGGAATGCTCTGTTGATTTGGATTTGGTAATGAATTACTTTGACTGCCTTGCTGGTGGATTTGGGATATTTATAACTGTAATACTTGCTGTAGCACTCAAATAACCATTTTTGAAAGCATTAATGGAAAAAACAGTATTGACATTTACTTCTGGTGCCCAGAAGTTAACTGTTCCATTTGAATTTGTTAGTTTAGTCATATTGAATGCTGAGAAGATTACTGATACACCAGGAACTGACTGGTTATTAGCAAAAATATGCACTGTAAATTCTTGATTTTCAAGTACAGATAAAGGAGCGCTAATGACTAGTTGGGGGTATTGCGGTATATTTACTACTAAAATAGAAGCTGTAGCATTCAAATACCCATATTTGCAAGCAGTAATTAAGAAGTTGTGAGTCATATTTACTTCTGGTGCTATGAAGTTTACCGTTCCATTTAGGTTCGTTTGTTCGATAATGTCATTGAATACAACATCCGCACCAACGACAGGCTGATTATTAGCAGTTATTCGGACCATAAATTGCTGATTTTCATAAACAGATGAGGGAGCTTGAATCACCAGTTGAGGTACATCATATACCACTAACCAAGCTGTTCCTGGTAGATATCCTGTTTTGGTTGCCGTAATAGTCATGTTTTTGGTCTGGTCTATCCCAGAAATACAGGCACACACATACCCATTTGAATCGGTGTAACTTGTGAAGTATGTTTGACCGCTAGCAGTAATTGTAACCTTTGCTCCGGCCACTGGATTATTTAAAGACGTTACACGTACCATGAATGTTTGATACTCATAAACAGTTGACGGGGCAGTGATTGAGAGTAGAGGATATTGTGGTTGTTTTTTACAGGCTATGGAAGAAACACCACTCGTTGATAATATTCCTACAAGCATAATTGCCAGCGTCATTATCGCTAATTTTTTCACATTTTTCATAATAATCACTTCGTTATACTTTCAATATTCAAATATATAAATATTTCTTGTAAAAATGTCATTTTGGAAAAATGATCCGGGACCAGTTGCGTATTATCATTTTCATATTTGTCACATTCTTATATTACTTATTACTAATATTTTTTTATGGCATATAGTATATTTAGACATATATAAATTTTATTCAACAGATGTTTTCAATAAAATTGTAAGTTCTCTAATAATAAAAATAAAAAAAAGAAGGAGATGGTATTTAGACGTGTTTATCTGTTCGTCATTTGATAACGCATTACTAGGCTTTGAACTAATTGATTAATTTGTTGGCTTATAGGTTGACTTGCCGACTGACTTCGACTTAAAGAAGTGCTAACCGAACTGCTTCCTTTGTTTCCAGCATTATCGTAGACTATTACTGATATGGTATGGTGTCCAGATGGTATAGGAGAAAGTGTCCATTGATAAGGAGCCTCAGTATCAATAAATTGAAGAGCGCCATCAAGATAAAATTCCCCGTGGTAATCACAAACTCCGCTTTGATTATCCCATACTTCCACGGTAAGTCTTATTTTGTTCGGCAATACCTCTTTATGGAGCACTACAGTTGGCGGTGTCATATCGATTTTGAAAAAGACAGGACCAAGGTGCGTTTGGTTACCATATTGATCTACGACGATAGCTTCAACACAATGATGTCCATCTCCACATACAAAAAATGGTGCAGTATATGTAAACCAAGATCCGCCATCTATCTTAAATAAAAAAGTTTCACAACCGCCACAACCTGAAATGCCGATACCTACACAACTTACATACCAGCCGTTATTGCCCATCGTCCCAGAAAGCGTTATATTGTAATCTAGTGATCCTGTTTTTGTTACGGCATTTAACTCTTTTATCGAACCAATCATTGACGGATGTTTTTCGACTGATAGACTACCAGCCATTGGCACAATACTCATGCCTAAAAACAAGACTATTATTCCACAAACCAAACTCTTCCCAATAATTCTATTTTTCATTTTTCTTTCCTCCATTAATTCAAGTATTTTAAACTGTACAGAGATATATAAATATTTGTAATGAAAATTAAAAAAAGAAAAAAAGAGAATAGAATTAGTTAGTTGTGTTTATTTGCTTGTCGTTTGTTGACGCACTATGAGATTTTGAAGCAATTGATTAATTTGTTGTTGATTTGGTAATTGGCTACTTTGTTGATTGCTCTGCTGACTTTGACTACAACCCGTTGTAATATTTGCGCTTCCTTTGTTTCCCGCGTTGTCGTAGGCGACCACGGTCATGGTGAGGTTCACATGCGGAATGGGGCTCAGGGTCCACTCGAAGGGTGGGTCGGTGTCGACGAACTGCAAGGCACCATTTAGGTAGAACTCGACCCGGTTGATACCACTATATTCATCATATATAGTGACCGTAATTATCAACTTCATAAATCTTTTTTCTACGTGGACATTCACAACAGGAGGGGTCCAGTCGAGGCGATATCGGAAGGGACCTTGAGGACGAGAGACGGTGCCGTTGCAGTCAACACTGTACCATTCGAATTCGATGATCCCCTGTTTGCTGATCGTGAATGGTTCGGTGTACAACACCCAATCCGTTCCAGAATAACGATAATTGACTTCAGCTATGGCATCATGGTCATAGGTGCATGCCAAGGTAATCGGGCTGACGTACCAGCCGTTGTCGCCGTGCGTTCCGTTCACCGTCCAGCTGACGTCTTCTGATCCAGCCGTCTTGATGACGTTCGACCCATGTACTGAACTGGATGTCGATGCCCGTGTTTCTATGGACTGGCTGCTTGCCAGCGGTGCGATGCTCATGCCTAAAAACAAAACAATTATTCCACAAACCAATCCTTTCCTAAAAATACTATTTTCCATTTTTCTTTCCTCCTTTAATTATCCATATATCAAATATGGTATATATATATAGTTTTCACATCAATTTTATTTCTATACTACATTTATTCAAACCAAGTTTAGCTTCTTCTTCATCGTCTCAATCCAAGACGGTAAACCTTCAACCGTACGAATCATTGAGTATCTGGCAAACAGCTCTCTATATTTTATATTACAATTTACTCGTCCTTCAAGATTCTTTCTGATTGTATGACAAAGACGCCCCCCTCGCCAATCCCAATCGGTGAGGATGATTATGTCCTTGTACTGTTCAGCAATTCTATCACAAAAATCAACCAATGGTTTACCAGTGTTGGTACTAAGTATTGTACCCTTGATATCTAACTTGCGAAGAGCTGCAATATCTTTATCGCCTTCTACAATAATCGGAATACTTTTGTTCTCCTCTTGCAATTCTGACAATAATTTTTCAAGTTCCTCAAGAGATTTTTTATAATCCATCTAAAGACTCCTTTAATCTTTTAATGGCATTATCAACTGAGACGTCTTTAACAAGCAATGTCTTCTCGCGGTTCTTTTCTCCAGAGATGATATACACATTCGCAACAGATTTATTGAAATAATCTGCAACTGTTTTAATGACGTCTTTGTTTGCCTTATTGTCTTTTGCTTCAGAACGTACTTTTATATCCAAGCGCTTACGCCAGATATTATAACCTGCAGGAAAAACAGTACGATTTGCTCCTGACGTTACAAAAAGATGAAGAATGGCGCCATCTTTGTGATTCCGTATTGCTTCTCTAAATTCGTTCATACAAATTGGTGCCTTTTTGTATATATTATGTTAATATAATTTTGTCGTTCTATTTTTCAGGCAGCATGTATGCAATGTCGTCCCATGGATGTCTGTATAATCCCTGTTTCAACCGTTTCTGATCAAGATAGTGTCCAATGAGTCCGATGCTTCGGCCAAGAACAAAGAGACCGTTCAATGCACCCATTTTGATGTATTCATCCGCCTCTTCTTTTGGCATCTCGTTTCTTAGCATATCTGCAAAGCAGACACCAATGCACCCGTCGACGTTGAGGATTAGATTGTCTCTCTTTGATGTTGTGATCTTTTCGACTTCAAGTGCGTAGTCAAGAATTGGTGTTTTCTTAAAATTTTTCTTTGCGTAATTCTTTATGATTGTCACTCTCATATCTGGGTTGTGGATTGATTTCACTAAATGGCCGATACCCTGTATGTTGACACCTTTTGTTTTCATATCATTAACGAATTGCTGAGGTGTCTTTCCTGCATCCAATGCTTCAGAAAACATTTGAGCAGCACCATCAATTGCACCACCGAATCGCGGACCTATAGTCAACATTCCAGAGACAAGAGAAGAAATTAGGTCCTTTCCTGCTCTTGTTGCAACAATCGTATTGTGCGCACCAGAAACTGCAGGGCCATGATCTGCGGTGACCATTATTGCCATTTCAATGAACTTCGTTGCATACCTTGGTAGAAGTTTCTTGAACCAGAGGATACTCAGTACACCACCAATTCCAATATCCTTTTCGAAAATCTTGCTGATTGGCATGTTTCCGAAGAGAAGTTCTTCACCTCTATCGTCCGATATCGTACAGATAAAATTGGTTGGCTTTCTTATAAGACCTGCTTTTACTGCTGCATTGTAGTCCATGGGCATCTTTATAACTGGCGGTTCTGGCTTTGGTTTGATTATCTTCTTTTTTACAAGACTGCGATAGACTTCACCGATTTTTTCACCGTAATCATCAAATGAATTAGGGACGACCGCACCAGCAGCTTTGAGTGCAGCATTCTTTGCGTCTGCGGTTTCCAAATCAGAACCGGCCTTTGCACCTGCGTGACCAAATTGAACTTCAGTTTTGAATGCTTTCGTACAAGTGCCTGTGACCCACACAACTAGAGGTTTTTTTATTTGTTTCTTTTTGAGTGCATCAACAATTGCATATTCGTCTGTCCCTCCGACTTCACCAAGACATACCATCATCTTAATTTCAGGGTTTTTTTCAAATCGCAAGAGATGCTCTATAAGAGTTGAGCCAGGATATCTGTCACCACCGATGGCAATACCTTCGTAAAGCCCATCCGTGTTACGTGAAATAATGTTATATGCTTCGTTGCTCAACCCACCAGATTTTGAGACAAAACCTACAGAACCGGGTCGATGTAATTTTGATTCCATGATATTTTCGATTGTCCCACCGGTGTTTCCAATCTTGAATTGACCAGCAACAATTCCACCGACAGTTGCAGGACCTATGATAACTTTGTTGAGATTCTTAGCTTTGGCAATAAGTTGTTTCATCCTGCGCTCTGGTACACCTTCTGCAATAATCACAACGGTTCGTATCTGCGGTATCGCAAATGCTTCTTCAGTTGATGCAGCGGCGGATCTAAAGGATGCGAAGTTAATCATCACATCAACATTCTTGTGTTTGTTTGCCGCATTCTTAAGTGATTTGTATATCGGGACTAAAACTTCTTTCGGACCAAAGAAGAATTTCTGGAAACTATCAGAGCCGGTTGGATTGACAATGCCAGCTACCGAAGGAGTTTTTCTTCCAGAAGCATAGTCAAAATCCAACATCCTTTGGACTGCATTGACCTGCAAGTTATAGATGAATGATTGCGTATTTTTATCAAAGAGATTGTAATCTTTTTTTACCATTTATTTGCCTCCTTTTAGTGCCATGGATACAATTTTTGTCATGTGTGTCTCCGGACCATAAACTTCAATCGGAACGCCAAGTTCTTTACCTAGCTCCCTCATTCTATTCAGTCCTTCTTTGTAGTTTGGTCCTCCTCTTCGCACATAAATCTTGGCCTTGTTCTCTCTAAGTTTTTCTTTGTATTCTTTAAGAGCTCTTACGATTCCTTTGAATGTGTTTGCTACATCGGTGAAGTTTGCAATTCCACCGCCGATCAAAAGGAATTTTCCTTTTGGATTCTTCTTTCTAGTCATTAGATCAAGAATCGTTTTTGCATAAAGGTAGGTAAACTCCTCATTTGGATCACCCGAATATTCGCCATAGTTTGCCATTTCATCCATAAACCCCAAATCAGTGATTGTATCTGCGAAGATTACTGAGGCACCACCACCTGCAACCATTGTCCATACACGCCCCTCGGGATTTAGTATTGTCAGTTTCAGTGATGCACCGGTCTTGGAGTCAAGCTCCTCGATGTAAGCCTCTTCTTTGCTAAGCATTCTCCCAAATGGTGATGGAAAATCAATGCCACCCCACTTCTGGCCACTCTCAAATTCTGCGGTGTCATCCAGTTTTGCCGCAAGATCAAGAGGTACGATTTTATTACCAGTTACTACGAACGGGTTGATTTCTAAATAAGCATAGTTAAGATCTGCGTAGAATTTGAACATGCCTTCGATGAACCCAGCAATTAATTTTTTTCTACTTGTTGGAACTTTTCCAAGCAACTTCTTTTCAAGTTCTATTGCAGTCGGGTATTCTCCTATTGGAACCTTCAGTTTTACAGCCTTTGTGTCAATATCTCCAACATTAATTCCACCCTGGTGGTAGAAAAGAATTTCATCACCTTCTCTCTTTGATATAATTGCTAGATAATACTCATCATTTTCTTTATGTGGAACAAACGGTTCCACGATGAAATGGTCAAGGATTCCTGTCACAGTTCCAACTGTGACTGGTTTTTTCATACGTTCGTTGATCCATTTCTCAACATCTTTCCAGTTCGCATTCAAAAGAAGAAGTTTGCTTTTGCCTCGCCGCTTGATTAGTTGATCTGGTTTTACTACGAGTTTTTCCTTTGTTAGCCATTTATAGGTATTTGGTAATTTTTTAAAATCAGTTTCAGGTCCAATTGTAATGAATTTATTTTCAATAGAGTATTTTCCATTCGTATATTCCTTGAGCAGACGTGCAATCATCTGCTTTCCATCTGCTTCTCGAATTGCCTTTTGTGCCATGCTTTACCTCCCCTTTTTACAATTTTTTCTTCAGCTTATCTGCAATTGCATCAATAAATTCTTCGGTATAAACTTGTTTGTTTTTCTGACTTGGCGTAGCTACCTTCATCAAATCGCCGGTCATGATACCTGCTTCAACTGTTTCAATGGATGCCTGTTCTAGTTTATGCGCAAAATCTACGACCTCTGGCGTCTTGTCAAGCTCTCCTCGTTTCTTCAACGCACCTGTCCATGCAAATATGAGCGCCATTGGGTTGGACGAGGTCTTCTCGCCTTTCAGGTATTTGTAGTAATGCTTCTGCACCGTACCATGTGCAGCCTCGTATTCAAAGAAACCGTCGGGTGATACCAATACGGACGTCATCATCGCAAGACTTCCATACGCGGAGCCGAGCATATCGGACAGTACATCACCATCGTAGTTCTTGCATGCCCACAAAAATCCCCCCTCTGATTTCATGACCCGAGCGACTGCGTCGTCTATCAGCGTAAAGAAATACTCAATGCCCGCATCCTCGTATTTCTTCTTCCAGTTTTTCTCAAATTCTTCATGGAAGATTTGTCGGAACCTGGCATCATAGGTCTTTGAAATGGTATCTTTTGTTGCGAACCACAGAGGTACTTTCTGATCCAGCGCATAGGTAAAACATGCTTTTGCAAAGCTGCTAATGGATTTGTCAGTGTTGTGAATACCTTGGAGTACTCCTGGTCCTTTGAAATCTTGGATTGTCAGACTGATAGGTTGTCCGCCATCAGCAGGTGTGAACCTGAGTTCGCCTTTTCCAGGGCCGGGAACACGTATTTCCTGATTTTTGTACACATCACCATACGCATGTCTTCCAATGTGAATGGGTTTTTTCCAGTTTCGAACCGATGGCGGAATGTTATCGGCAAGAATTGGGCTTCTGAATACTGTTCCATCAAGTATTGCTCGAATGGTTCCGTTTGGACTCGGCCATTCCTTTTTCAGATTGTATTCTTTGATTCTGTCCTTGTTTGGTGTGATCGTAGCGCATTTCACTCCAACACCATGTTTCTTAATCGCGTTAGCGGCATCAACTGTGATTTTATCATCAGTTTCATCTCTCTTTTTCAACCCGAGATCATAGTATTCTAGTTTCATGTCAAGATATGGAAAAAGTAGTTTTTCCTTCACCATCTTCCACATGATGCGGGTCATTTCGTCTCCGTCTATTTCTACTATTGTGCTTTTGACCTTGATTTTTTCATGTTGTTTTTTCATCTTGTTTCTCTCCTAAAAATCTTATTTTATATAGTTGAGTGTTCTCCCAGCAAGCAGAATCTGTTTCTCCCGGTCGGAGAGTTCGTATTCAACTTCAAAAGTCTTACTTTTTGTTTTGTCTTTTACAATTAACGGTTTGCCTTTTTTAAGAAGATTAGGAATGTCAGATATCTCCAGCTCATCATTTTGATCTACGGTGTCGTAGTCACTCTCGTTTTTGAATTTCAATGGTATTATTCCAAAGTTCACGAGATTTGCCTTGTGTATTCGCTCCATCGATTTTACTATTACTGCCTTAACACCAAGATACATGGGGCATAATGCCGCGTGTTCACGTGATGAACCCTGACCGTAGCTGACACCACCAACTATAATGTTAAATTTTCCAGTGTCTTGAATTTGCTTTGCGCGTTCGTGGAATTTCGGGTCAATGATTTCAAAGACAAATTCTGAGTATTTTGGAACATTGGATCTGTATTTCATCCGAGCTCCAGCAGGTATAATGTGATCTGTTGTGATCTTGTCACCGACTTTGATTGTGACAACTCCATTGATTTTCTCAGGCATAGATGTGCTTTTTGGCGGTTCGCCGATGTTTGGTCCTCGATAGATTTTAATGTTTTTCCCATCTTTTGGTGGTTGGATAAACATCCCATCGTCAATGTAATATTTCTTGGGCATTTCAACAGGGGGATACTTAAATCCCATTTTTTCTAGATCTCGCGGGTCAGTAATTTTTCCAGTAATTACTGCTGCAGCTGCAGTTTCGGGACTGACCAGATACACTTGTGCGTCTTTTGTTCCAGATCGTCCTTCGAAGTTTCTATTGCTGGTTCGCAATGATATCGCCCCAGTTTTTGGTGACTGACTGTTTCCTATACAGAAGCCGCATGCTGATTCAGCAATTCTTGCTCCTGCTGAGATAAGTTCGAAGAGTCCGCCGTCCCGTTCTATATTTTCTATTACTTGTTTTGATCCTGGTGCAACAACAAAACTAACGTTTGGATGAACCTTTCTGCCCTTTAAAATGTGAGCAACTTTCATGAGATCAGTATATGATGAGTTCGTACAGCTTCCTAGGCAAACTTGATCGACATCTACCCCCTCAATTTCACGAACTTTCTTTATATTTCCTGGGCTGTGTGGTGTTGCTGCGAGTGGCTCTAGTTCGCTCAAATTAATTTCAACAATGCGGTCGTATTTTGCATCATCATCTGCTTTGAGATCAATCCAATCTTTTTCTCTGTTCTGGGCTTTTAAGAATTGTTTTGTTATTTCATCGCTTGGGAAAATTGAGGTAGTTACTCCACATTCAGCCCCCATATTAGTAATAGTTGCTCTATCGGGAACTGAAAGTGTTTTTACTCCATCTCCTCCATATTCAAAGACGCAACCGACATTACCCTTTGTCGTAAATATTTCTAAAACTTTGAGAATCACATCTTTTGCAGAGACCCATGGTCGTAATTTTCCTTTCAGTTCAATCTTAGTCACTTTTGGGTATGTCAAATAAAATGGCCCACCGGCCATGGCTACAGCAACATCAAGACCACCGGCACCAATGGCCATCATTCCTATTCCGCCACCAGTTGGCGTATGAGAATCTGAACCAAGCAGCGTCTTTCCAGGTTTTCCGAATCGTTCCAAATGAACTTGATGACAAATTCCATTTCCAGCTCGCGAGTAAACGATCCCATATTTTGCCGCTATTGATTGTAGATATTTGTGATCATCAGCATTTTCAAAACCAATCTGAACTGTATTGTGATCAACGTAGCTTACCGACAATTCTGTTTTTACTTTTGGAACTCCCATCGCCTCAAATTGAAGATAGGCCATGGTTCCTGTTGCATCCTGAGTCAGTGTTTGATCGATCTTTACTCCTACTTCTTTTCCTTTTTCAGTTTTTCCTTCTACAATATGCTTGGCAAGTATTTTTTCTGTTATTGTCATTCCCATAAGCAATCCTCCGCATTACGTGTGCTCGTTATGAATAGTAAATAATTTAATAAACTTTTTGTATTTGTTTTCTACATATTAACAATCTACACCACAACAAAATGTTATTTTGATAAAATATTGTCAAATTTTGAGCATTATAATAAAATAAATCATTCATTTTGCAAAAAATGAGAAAATTATATATCTAAGCGCGCCAATATTGGATTGTGAAAAAATCACTTTTGACAAAGAAAGAGGGTGAAGTTCTTCATGGATTGGTGCGATATCCGGAATTGAATGATTCTGAACTATCATCAATTATAGATGTGAAACTTTCTACGCTCACATCGATAAAACGAAGGCTTGCCGATCGTGGTTTCTTCAGCCGACTCACTGTACCAATGGTTAATCGATTGGGTTGCGAACTGTTGGCAGCAATTTACATGCAATTCAATCCAGTGATACCGTTGGAGAAGCGTTTACAGACAACAAAAAGAACCATAGAAGTCTTTGACGAGATCTTCTTTTCTGTAGGAGAACAGGAAAAAGGATTTTCTCTGAGTTTGTCACAGAATTATACAAATATTGGTAGAATAAATGAGATACGAACGGAAACATTTGGAAAACTGGGACTACTTGAAAAGGAGTACCCTCATGAAGTCGTGTTTCCTTTTGAAATGAGTCGCATTGCAAGATTCTTTGATTGTTCACGTCTTCTTCATAGAATGTTTTCTCTAGATGAAGAGAAAAAAGTTGGAACTGTTAACAAGTGGTTCCATGATGCGAAAGAAATAGAGTTGTCTCCAAAAGAGCGGAAGGTCTACGCTGCCCTTGTTGAATATCCTGATGCTACCACCCAATACATCGGCAAGAAGGTGGGGCTCTCCCGTCATACCATCGCGAGGATGAAAAACCATTTTTTTGAGGAAGGATTACTAAAGCAGATTGTACTCCCAGACCTCCGTCGATTGGGGGTCGAAATACTTGTTTTTTATCACATAAAATTCAATCCTCATAAAGCCCCAAGCAAAGCAGACATTGACTATCTCGACTCACCATTTACCATACTTCTTGCCAATAGAAAATTCGAAGCAGTCGTTCTTTCTGCCTATCCAACCTATCAAGATTATAAAGAAGATGAGATGAATAAAATTCGATTTCTGAAAGAAAACGATCTTATAGCATACCCGCCTTTCATTGGAACTTATATGTTTGATCGAATGGCCATCATAAAAGATCTTGATTTTGTACCAATAACAAAAAAGATACTAAAAGTATGACAAAAATTATGCAAAATTTCTTATACTGCAATTCCATACCAGAAAACTCCAATATATGGGGAAAATTGCTCTGAAGACCGATTGGTAATATGTTGGAAATCAGGTTTTCTGGGATATAAAAATTGATTAAATAAGGGAGATGTTGAAATATGGCAAAAGAAGATATATCTGTACTACTGGATGAAAAGCGTGTATTCAAGCCATCTGAAAAATTTGTGAAACAAACAAATGTCAAACAGTGGATGGACAAACACGGTATTAAAACGCTGGACGAACTTTATAAGAAAGCAGAGAACTGGGAATGGTTTTGGGGAGAAACCTCAAAAGAACTTGTCGAATGGTATACACCCCCGAAAAAAACCGTTGAATGGGATGAACCCTGGGTAAAATGGTTCGTTGGCGCGAAATACAACATTGCACACGACGCAGTTGACAAACACGCCAAAGGTGCTAAGAAAAACAAGATTGCCTATATTTTTGAAGGCGAACCTGGCGATGTTAGAAAATTAACCTACGGCGATTTGTATATTGAGGTTAACAAACTTGCAAATGCTATGAAAAAATTAGGTGTTAAGAAAGGAGATAGAGTTGGTATTTATCTACCTATGATTCCAGAGCTTCCAATAGCAATGCTTGCTTGTGCAAAGATAGGCGCTATTCACTCAGTTGTGTTCTCTGGTTTTAGTGCAACTGCTTTTAGAGAACGAATGAACGACTGTGAAGCAAAAGCGGTTATTACTTGTGACAGTTTTTACAGACGTGGCAAAAAAGTTAACTTGAAAAAACAGACTGATGAGGCTTTACTGGAGGCGTTCACTGTTCAACATGTCATTGTTTTCAAGAGAACCGGTGATCCAGTTGACTGGAAACAGGGAAGAGATGTCTGGTGGCATGAGGCAGTAAAAGATATGCCAAAAGAATGCGAAACCGAAAAATTAGATGCAAATGATCCGTTGTACTTCTTATATACATCAGGCACAACAGGGAAACCAAAGGGTATCATACATGCCCATGGCGGATATGCGGTAGGAACTGCCCTTACCTTAAAATGGGTATTTGACATAAAAGATGAAGACGTCTGGTGGTGCGCTGCTGATATCGGCTGGGTTACTGGTCACTCATATATAGTTTATGCACCTTTGATCCTTGGAGCGACATCCATAATCTATGAGGGGGCTCCTGACTGGCCACAGCCTGACCGCTGGTGGGAAATCATAGAGAAATACAAGGTAAGTGTTCTATACACTTCACCAACTAGTATACGACTTTTCATGAAATTTGGCGAGGAATGGCCAAAGAAACACAATTTGAACAGTTTAAGGTTGTTAGGATCTGTTGGTGAACCGATAAATCCTGAAGCTTGGATATGGTATTACAAGAATATTGGTAATGAGAAATGCCAAATCATGGACACGTGGTGGCAAACCGAAACCGGACATTTCGTTATTTCACCACTGCCGATTACTCCCCTGAAACCTGGCTCTGCAACAAGAGCACTGCCTGGCATGTCTGCAGAAGTCTACAGTGAAGACGGTAAATCTATTAAAAACGCCGGAGGAAACCTTGTGTTGACACATCCATGGCCTGGAATGCTAAGAGGCATCTACAAGAGTCCAGATCGATACAAAAATACCTACTGGAGCAAATTCAAAGGAGTCTATCTCGCCGGTGACGTAACCAGACGTGATGATGACGGGTACTTCTGGATTCAGGGAAGATCAGACGATGTTCTGAAAATCTCAGGTCACAGAATCGGTAACTCCGAAGTAGAATCCGCCCTTGTCAGTCATCCAATGGTTGCCGAGGCTGCAGTAATAGGCAAACCACATGAACTCAAAGGAGAATCAATAACATCCTATGTTGTTCTTAAGAAAGGCATTGAACCAAGCGATGCACTGAAAGTTGAGCTGATGAATCACGTATCAAAGGAACTGGGTAAAATAGCAAAACCAGACGAGATATGGTTTGTTTCTGATGTACCAAAGACTCGAAGTGGAAAAATTATGAGACGTGTCATTCGAGCACGAGCACTCGGTCAAGAGGTTGGAGATACCTCAACGCTTGCCAACCCTGAAGCAGTGGATGAAATCTTAAAAGGACGATAAAGTCATCCACAAATCTTTTTCTTTTTTATTCTTCTTTGTTCTGAAATCAAAAACAAAAAGAAAAAATAAAGCAAGCTAAATCTTTTTGTTGCTTGGTTTTATTGCTTCTATTATTTCTATATTTAAACAACCTACGCCTTGCTGAGATTCAATAACTACCAAACCTGATTCATGGTCAATGTTTTTGACAAAACCAAAAATAACGTGAGCTCTATCATCGCCTGGTTCTTTGGTTACAATCTTGCAGTATTTCCCCACCAGCCTATCAATACACCTCTTTTTCATCCTTATCTCCTTCAAAACCATGATACTATGTGTCACTGTTACTATATAAATGCATCGTGTCAAAATGACATTTTTAAAAATTATTTGTCATAATGATTTCATTTTCGCATCACTATGACCTTGTCAAACATTAAGATTCTTCTAAGTTCACTAATAGAAACGTGGCCTTGGTCCATGATCAAAAGATTGACGTTGCTGATGATGGTGTTGTTGCCCTCGGAATGGTCTTCCTCTCTGTTCAAATCCTCTTACAAAAGGAACTCTTCTGAAATCAGGAATATCTGCTTTTTCTATCACGAGCTCATCGTTGCTCTGCACCCGTCTGAAATTATCATGATCGCGTTGCGTGAGTAGCGTGATCGCAGCTCCATTTGCCCCAGCACGTGCGGTTCTGCCAATGCGATGGATGTAATCCGTAGGCGTCTTAGGTACGTCGTAGTTGTAAATGTGTGTAACGTTCTTTACATCAAGACCTCTGGCAGCCACATCGGTTGCAACAAGAACATCTGTTCTCTGGTTCTTCAGAGCATCGAGCGATTGTGATCGCTTATGTTGGCTCATTCCTCCATGTATCGCAGAGGCGTTGATGCTCTGATGCCTGAGATTCCTTGCAACAGCGTCAGATTCTCGCCTTGTACCGCAGAACACAATTGCTAAGCCTGAAGTATTGTTCTTAAGTAAATGCACAAGAATGGAGAATTTTTCATTCTGTTGATATATGTCGTAATATACCTGTCTTAATTTGCTTTTATCCACGCAGGATTGAGTTTTTACAATTAAGGGATTATTGAGATGTTTATTCACGAGTCCATTAATGTCATTTGATATTGTCGCGCTGAACATGAGCGTCTGTCTTTTCTTTGGTACATGACGTACGATTTCCTCTACATCATCGATAAAACCCATCTCAAACATTTTATCAGTTTCGTCAATCACCAGAAATTCTACATTCCTGAAATCTATTGTTCTTCTTCTCAGGTGATCTAGTATTCTACCCGGAGTTCCAACAACTATTTCGGAAGTGCGTAAGTTTTTTATCTGTGGTTCTATGCCCACGCCACCATACACGCTTGATATCCTTATACCAAGTGGTTTTCCGTAATCGAAGAAGACATCTGTTATTTGTGCACAGAGCTCTCTTGTAGGCGTAATAACTAGCGCCTGAATCCCTCTACCGAGAACTATTTTGTCCAGTATTGGAAGACAAAACGCAAGCGTTTTTCCTGAACCAGTTTCTGCTTGACCAACGACATCTTTTCCATTGATGATTTCAGGTAAACATTTCTCCTGAATGAGCGTCAGTTCTTCGAATCCTTGTTCACGTGTTTTATCTATTAGTTTTCTGTTTATTTTGATTTCCTCAAATTTCATTTTTTTTCACCTATTATATCATTTATTCTCATAAAATTTTTAAAATATTTTTCATGTCAATTGTTATTCTAATCAAAACGAATGTCCGCAATTCTTACAATTTCGTTGTGTGTTTGCATCTATTTTATGCATAAATTTCGGACAAACTTCATGTTCCCACATTGGACGGGAAATTAATTTGCATCTAGTCAATCTTTTTTCAACTGAGTGCTGATTTTCGCGCTGTCGACTTGAGTTATTTCTATTCATATTATTTACATCCCGTAATTCTTTATCAGATGTCTAATAAGAAACAAAAACGCAAAATTTCAAAGATTCAAAGAGCTGAAAAATGAAACTCTAAGTCTCTATTTCTTTGTTAACCACCAAGGTCACCTCACTTAAATAGTTTTGCATATCAGTATATTGGGTTCATATAATCTTGATTAAATAATATTAATTAAATCGTCCACTACTGCAGTTGTTCTAAATATTACACGTTTACCAAATACAAATCCAGTGCATATTAAACTTCTGTTATCAACTTGTAGAACGGCAGCAATTGGAAAAAAACTAAACCTAACTCTGTATGTTTTTTCAAATGAACTGTTTGTGGCGATGGTACCATTTTCAATGATGACTCTCGGTGATCTGCCTGTTATTAATGAAATTCTAAGGCTACCATATACAACAATAAATGAATAATTTAAAGATTCGTTGCGATAGTTCGCAATACTCAAAGTAATTTTACCCGCATTAGCATAAATCGCATAAAAAACACCATCATCATGATTTACATTCTGCGTTGCACTAACACTAACAGTTGGAACTAATAATATCGCTAGTACAAATGCAGGAAATATTATTTTTCCCAGGTTTAACTTCATTTTATTTCCTCCAATTTTAAAATCCATATAATATACTCACAAATATAAAATTATATATAAACTTTTCTTAAAATAGAAACAAATAGATGATTTTATACAAATTTCACTTCTACGTTGCTATGGCATTGAATCTGAGCAGAGTGAGAAAAAAGAAAAGGAATTAGTTGCTCACTTCATCCAATCAAAGATTTTTGCAATTACAACTCCAGTAACTAACATGTAGATAAGAGGGCCAATTATTGAATTAACTGTAAATCCAATAGGATAATCCATACTAGCAAACACAAGAAACGCAGATGAAATACTTACTACGACCCACATCAGTAGCCCAAATTTCCATCCTTTAGCAATATAATTTCCTTCTAATGCTTTTTCAAAATATGAATATACGCAAACCAATGCAAAACCAAGAACCCACGGGTAAACAAAAAACAATATTGAAACTGGATCGTTAATTGTTCTCATGCCTGCTAGTTTCAACACATCATAATTCCATATCGACTGAGCTAGCCACGAGAATCCCATAGAAATTACTTCGATTACTATTCCTGCTAATATGCCTCCAATCAATATTTGCTTTAATTTCATGGTTTATCTCCTCTAAATAAGATATAATATTCTCTTTTATAAACCTTATTTTAACAATAACACAATATCCATACAATCTTCTAATAATAGTTATATAATGCCTAATCGTTTTGTCTGCAGATTTAAAAGGGAGCAAACATCGATTTTCACCTAAAAGAGTGATAAAAAATGGCTCAGAAAGATATAAGCAAAGGCATAGTTCAACTTATAAGAAAAGCAGAGACGGAATTACCAAAAGATGTAATCGTCGCTCTAAAAAATGCCTATGAACTCGAAAAAGGTATTGCAAAGACGCAGCTAGAGGTAATGCTCAAAAACATAGATGTAGCAAGAAAAACCGGGCGCCCAATATGTCAGGATACAGGCGTTCAAACTTTTTTTGTAAAAGTTGGTCTAGATTTCCCCCATATTAATACTTTAAAGGATTTAATTACAGATGGCGTGAAAAAAGCTACAGTTGTTGTTCCACTGCGCCCCAACAACGTAGATCCTTTTACAGGTAAAAACCATGGGAAGAATGATTCTTGGGATGATGTTCTATCGATAACATGGGATTTCGTCAAAGGTAGTGATGCTGTAATAACCGCTTTTCCTAAGGGCGGCGGCAGTGAAAACATGAGTAAACTCAAGATGTTTGAACCGAGTGCCGGTATAGAAGGTGTAAAAGATTTTGTAGTTAGTGAGATGATAAAAGCAGGAGGAAACCCTTGTCCACCCACAGTTGTTGGCGTGGGTATTGGGGGAGGAGCGGATCTTGCAATGAAACTTGGTAAAATAGCTCTTCTCAGGCCAGTCGGCGTACGTCATAAGGATAAAACTATTGCAAAAATGGAAGAAGAACTCATCAGGAGAATAAATAAAAGCGGCATAGGTCCAATGGGCCTTGGCGGGAAAACCACGGTTTTAGACGTTCACATCGAAAAGGCACATAGACATCCCGCAAGTCTTCCAGTAGGACTTGTTGTTCAATGCTGGGCAGCAAGAAAAGCGGATATGATAATACACGCCGATGGAACATTTGAGGTGAAATAGGCATGGAATATCATTTCGACATCCCTGTTACTAGTGAAAAAATTAAAAAGTTACGTGTTGGTGATATAATATACATTTCCGGTAAAATTTTTACAGCCAGGGATGAAGCACACGCTAAGATGCTTAAAGCAGGTAAATTACCGTTTAATCCGTCCGAAATGGCTCTTTATCACTGCGGTCCTCTCATGGAAAAAAAGGCTAAGAAATGGAAAGCTGTGTCAGCAGGTCCTACGACGAGTGGTAGGATGGAGATTTTTGAAGACAAATTCATTAAAAAATACGGTATAAATATTATAATTGGCAAAGGCGGCATGGGTAAAAAAACAAAAAAGGCATTGCAGAAGAATACAGGTGTATATACTTCATATACTGGCGGAGCAGGCGCTTTAGCAGCCTATCACATAGAAGATGTTCCTGCTGTTTACTGGTTAGATGAACTTGGTATGCCCGAGGCCGTTTGGATATTTAAGGTAAAAGAGTTCGGTCCTCTTGTTGTAGCGATGGACTCACAGGGAGGATCAATCTACAGAGAGCAAAGTCAATAAAGAATTAAAGCCATATTGTACAGGTGAAGGTGAAATCGTTGAACATTAATCTATCTATAAATCCTGAGGAAGTATCTGCTGTAGTCAAAGATTTCATTAAAACATACGTTAAAAACTCTGGATGTAAAGGTGTTGTAATAGGTTTATCTGGTGGTGTGGATTCGACCGTAGTTGCTCTATTGTGCAAGCAAGTTTTAGGTAAAAAAAATACCAAGTGTGTTTTTTTACCAGAAGATACGACGCCGGAAGCGGATTATAAACATTTGAAGCTTTTAGTTAAAAAATTGGATCTGTTTTGTGAAGAAAAGGAAATAACGCCCGTTGTGAAGGAGATTAGTAAACATTGCATTGTGAAGCCAGATAAGTATGCACTTGCAAATGTCAAGGCAAGAGCCAGAATGATTCTTCTTTTTGAATATGCTAATATGACTAAAAGTCTGGTTTGTGGGACATCAAATAAATCTGAAATTTTGGTTGGTTATTTCACAAAATATGGAGATGGTGGTGCAGATATCCAGCCAATGGGAGATATTTATAAAACTCAGGTTTGGGAGCTGGCAAAATATTTGAAGATACCGCAGGAAATAATCTCAAAACCACCAACTGCTGGACTTTGGAAAGGACAAACTGATGAGCAAGAGTTACGGATGAGCTACAAGTATCTAGATATGATATTATGCGGATTAGAACAAAAGATTGATTTTGACGATATAGCAAAGATGGCTGGTGTGAAAAAATCTGATGTGGAACGTATACATATGATGCGAGTAAAAAGTCAGCATAAACGTAGAACAGCATTGATTCCAAAGATAGGGATAAGAACTCCTGGTTACGATTGGCGTTCACCTGTGCAAGAAGGATAGATTTTTCATTCTGAAAATAGATTTTATAAATAATTATGTGTTAGTAAATTGTAAATAGATGGAGTAAAGAACATGCCTAGAAAATCATTACATGAAAGGTTAGTCGAATTTGTATTATTACAAATAATTGGAGTAATCATTATTGGAATCGCCGATATCGTATTTGATTGGGTAGCTTTTTGGTTGACATGGACTTCTTGTACAATATTGTCAATCATCATATGGCAGCTCCTTGCAAAATCGATATTGAAAAATAGAGAGAAGATTCCAGGCCGAACATTTGAATTTTTGTTTTTTCTTTTTTTGTTTCTCGCATCATACGCAATCACCTTTATTGCTTCATTTACAGAAGAACCTAATAAAATTTTCGACTCGGTTATTATGTACATCTTGTTCATCCCCTCGTTCATCAGCGCTGTCTATTGCGGGTGGCTGTATTATCTCAAGGGAGTTTCTAATTAGTACATGCCAATATTTAGCAGAAAAATAGTTCTTTCAAATGAGATAAAACTTGATTGTTTTTTTCTTCAGTTAATCAACTGGTTTTAAGAATTTGTTCTTGATTGCCCATTCGTAGATTTTCTCATTATGCTCCCCGATAAAAACCTCGTCACCTACATCATGCTTCGTTCGTGTCGTCCAAATCGTAAAAGCCTTATGCACCACATATTTTTTAAGCCCAGTTCCAGACAGATATGCAAGATGCGCATTTGAAAGATCAACCAACTCTTTTTGACGCTGCAATCGAAAACTAGTATAATTTCCCGTATACATTTTAATAGAGCCCTCATCCATGAAAAAAATCGTATCAGCGACCATGTCAAGAAATCTACGATCATGCGAAACAGCAATTACAGTGCCTGTGTAAGAATTTAAAGCACTCTCAATTGCGGCCTTTGAATTCATGTCCATGTGATTTGTGGGTTCGTCAAGAAGGAGAAAATTATACGGCTGTAAAATCAAACGAAGGATAGCTAGCCTTGCACGTTCCCCACCAGAGAGTTGTTGCACCTGATTAAAAACCATATTTCCCTTAAAATTGAACTGCCCCAGTAACGCCTTTGCATCATTTTCCGAAAACTCACTATGGTCTCTGCAGAGCTCATCGATGAGGTTGTTTTCCGGAATAAGCGAGAGATGCCCTTGATCAAAATAACCCCATTTCACTCCAGAGCTGACGTTAAGCGTTCCGTCATCAGGGCGCTCTTCACCCGTGAGCATCTTTAGAAACGTTGTTTTACCACAGCCATTGGGTCCAATGAGGCCGATCTTTTGCCCAGCAAGAATCTCAAAATTGACATGATCAAGAATAATCTTATTGTCGAATCGCTTTCCAAGGCCATGCCCCTCTGCAACGTTTTTACCGGATTTGAAAAGAGTTTTAAAATGGAATTTAAGCAAATAGGATTTCAAAACAGGATTTTCAACATGCTGCACTTTTGCCAATCGTTTCATTTTGCTTGCTATCTGTAGGTCGTATTTGTTTCTTCGTGATAATGTTTCAATTACCTTTTTTTGTCGCTGAATTTCAGCCTTGGATTTTTCGTACGCCTGAATTTTGATATGTTCTCGAAGGCGTTTTTGTTCTTCATACTCTTCATACGTCGCATCATATATTTCAATACGATTGCCCTGAATCTCAAATACCCGGTCAACAAGATCATCCAAAAGATATCTGTCGTGAGAAACAATCATGACTGCTTTTGGAAAATCAACAATCTGCCGTTCTAACCATTCGATTGTTTCAATATCAAGATGATTTGTGGGTTCATCGAGAAGCAAGAGATCACACTCTTTGGGTTGCGCAAGGACACTTGCAAGAGCGATTTTCTGCCACTCACCACCAGAAAGAGCACCAGGTTTTGTAGTGGGTGGAACTTCTGGTAATCCGATCTCTTTCAGAATTTTTAGTGCAGCTTCCCAGCGCAAATTACTTGCAGTCCGACTCGCAGAAATCTTAAGCTTTCGAATATTTTCAAGAATATCTTCATAATGTGGTGAATTGTAAATACTGGGATCATCTAACTGCGTTTCATATTCTCTGATTTTTTGTCGAATAGTATCTGACTGCGTGGTACGTATAAAAAAATCATAGACCGTCTCATCAAGCGAACTTATAGCTACTTGATCCAAATATCTAATCTGCAGGTTGTCTTTTCGCCAGATTTCTCCATTGCTTGCCCGTTCCCATCCTAAAAGAATCTTAAATAAGGTCGTTTTCCCGCAACCGTTTGGACCTAGAAGCCCAATGCAGTTTTCATCACAGACATCAAAGGATACATTTTCAAATAATAGTTTGCCCTCGATCGTTTTGGATAAATCACGGGCTTTAATCAGAACGTCCATCGCGGGGATAACAAAGTTCTGCGGTATATCATTTTAGGTTCCATACTGTAAAATGCGTTCTAATCATAGTATATATTTGCAGAGCCATACTTATATATCTTTTTATGGCCATTTTTGTGGCTTTGCACATAAACTATCAGTAGATAAGATGTACAGTTAAATCCTTAGATTGGCAGTCTCTCTGCCTGATAACTATATTTAAGTAATACTACAAAGATATATTGATGGGATTTGGAGGAAATGAAATGGTAAAAACAACGTTAAAGAAAAGTTTGGTTTGTGGAATAATTATTTTGTTTTTGGGCATGAGCATCATGCCAATAGCGAGTAGTTTATCTTTGGAAAAACGCATTTCCGCAAGTACTCAGATGAATAAAGGCGGTTCACGAGATGATACAACGCCACCTGTAACCGTTGCGGTATTTGATCCTCCTTCGGAGTGTGGATGGTGGCAGCCTGGAGTGACGTTAACATTGAATGCGACGGATGATGAGTCTGGTGTGAATGTGACGTATGTCCAAGTTGACGAGGAGGCTTGGGTGGTGTATACGCATTGCCTTTCATTTGGTTATGAAGGTTGTTTCGTGGTTCGGTTTTACTCGGTGGATAATGCAGGGAATGTGGAGGATGTGAAGCAGGTTGATGTGAGGATTGATGCGACGCCACCGATAGTCACATGTTCGCTTGATCCTCCAAGTCCAGATGGAAATAATGGATGGTACGTCAGCAATATTGCTGTCACTGTGAATGCTACCGATCCCTTGTCCGGAGTCAAATTGTTATGGTGGCGTTACTCTGATTCGCAGGAGTGGCAGAATTATACTGGTCCCTTTAATTTAACTGAACATCATTCTTCATTTGAAACATATTCTGAAGATAATGCGGGTAATACTGAATGGGGGCACCAATCAATTCCTTTTAAAATTGATCAGACACCGCCGCAGATCACCTTGAACCATGAGCACCTGCTGAACAAGATCCGTTACACCGCATGCGTTACTGACCAACTGAGCGGCGTTGACTATGTTGAGTTCTACTTTAACAACGTGCTTCAATTCACCGACACTTGTGCCCCCTATCAGTGGACGTTGTTCCCTATCCCCCACAACTGCAGCTTTGTGACCGCGGTCGTCTACGATATGGCTGGAAACGATGCGTACGCTGAACAAGAAGTAATAATCAATAGTCAAAGTCAGCAGAGCAACCAGCAAAGTAACCCATCACCACAAAATCAACAACAAATTAGTCAACCAAGTAATCAATTACTTCAAAACCTAGTAATGCGTTATCAAACAATAAGTTAAACTCAAAAACAAACTAACAACACTCACCAAAAAACAGATGAGTATATATTTACATATATATTTTCATATAACTTAATAATTTATGTGCAAATTTGGATTCTGCACATAAATTAATTACACTTCTATTAAACTCTAGAAGTTTTTTTGTTATTTATAGGTTTCTTACTTTAACGTGAACTTCCCACCAGTAATCTTCTCATAGGCCTCTATGTACTTCTTCTGAGTTTCTATTATAACGTTTTTAGGTAGATGTGGCGGTGTAGAATTCTTGTCCCAGCCAGTACTAATCAAATAATCTCGCACATACTGTTTGTCAAAACTCGGTTGACCTTTTCCAGGTTTATACTTATCAGCAGGCCAAAAACGTGAAGAATCTGGAGTCAACAACTCGTCAACAATAGCAATTCGGTCATCAATCCTGCCGAATTCAAACTTGGTATCAGCTATTATAATCTCGTTCTCACGAGCATAGTTAGAAGCCATCTCATAGATGCTAATGGACAGCCTCTTTATCTCCTCGGCAGCGTCCTCGCCAATAAGGTTTTTCATCTCCTCGAAAGAGATGTTGATATCATGACCACTCTTAGCCTTCGTAGAGGGAGTAAAAAGCGGGCTATCAAACCTATCTGACTCCTTGAGACCACTTGGTAACTTAATACCACATACAGTATCATCCTTCTTATAGGACTCCCAAGCAGAACCAGAAATATAACCGCGCACTATACATTCCACGGGAAAAACATCAGCCTTCCTAACCAGCATACTCCTACCATACAACACATCATCATATTTTCTAAGTTCACAGGGAAAATCAGATATATCGGCAGAGATAAGATGACTGGGAACAGTATCCTCAAAAAATTCAAACCAGAAACGAGAAATTTGCGTAAGATAAACACCCTTGAATGGGATGGGATCGGGCAGTACACGATCAAAAGCAGAGATACGATCAGTCACAACAAGCAGAAGATTATCGCCACACTCGTACACATCTCTAACTTTACCTTTTTTAAAAGCCTTTAGAGGTAACTTAGTATCTGTGATAACTTTCATTTTTCTCCTTCCCTATAATATCTTTGCCCCTTCTTTGACAGGCTTATCAGATACAACTTTTCCTTTTTCGCTCTGTAAACATTTTCCGTTATAAATTGCTTCCTGTCCTTTGCCAATTACCATTTCAACTTTTTTAAAGTCATCAAACTCCAAAACACTCGCAGGTTCATGTGCAACCCCTTCAACAAATATTTTAGTTCCAGGATTTGCATTTCCTGGATTTAGAAGTGAAACAAATTTATCCTTGTCCTCAGCAGCCAGAAGCATACCTTTTGATTCCACGCCGCGTATCTTTGCAGGTTTTAGATTTACTACTACAATGATAGATTTTCCCTTTATTTCGTCTTTTGTATAGTGAGGCTTCATACCTGCAACTATCACTCTTTTTCCAAACGCACCCAGATCAACATGTAACAAATATAATGTGTCAGCTTGCGGATGATCCTTCACGTCAATGACTTTTCCAACGCGTAAATCTAGCTTGGAAAATGGATCGGTTTCAAGCATGAAATCTTCCAATATAAGTTTCTTAAATAACGGTTTTGGTTTTTCCAGGGAGGTCCCAACCTTGATCTCTTTCAATGCTTGATCCCAATTGCCAGCATGTATCGACTCTTTGTGACCAAGGATCTTCCATGCTTCATCAGATGAATATGGCAAGTATGGAGCCATTAAAACAGCCAGCGCCTGAACTATCTTAAGACAAACATATAACACTGTGCCACATCGTTCCTTATCTGTTTTTATAAGTTCCCAAGGTTTGTTTTGATCAAAATAAACATTACCGAACTGTGCCAGATTCATGGCTGCTCTAAGACCTTTTTTGAAACTGCAACTCCCAATCGATTCATCAACTTCTCTGTAAGCCTCTTCTATCTTTTTAATTGCCTGCCTGTCAGAATCATTTAACTTTCCTTTTTCAGGAATCTTTCCGAAGTTATTGTAAGAAAAAGTTACAACTCTATGCACAAAGTTTCCGTAGGTCCCAACAAGTTCATCGTTGTTCTTTGCTACAAAATCATCCCACAGCCAGTTGGTATCTTTATTCTCAGGCATGTTGATTGATAGGTAATAGCGCACGGCGTCCACATCAAACTTTTTCAAAATATCTGGAACCCAAATTGCCCAACCCCTGCTCTTGGAAAACTGCTCTCCTTTCAAACGCAGGTATTCGTTGGCAGGAATATTGTAAGGTAAATTCAAAGACTCATCATAGCCCATCAGAATTGAAGGCCATATCAACGTGTGAAACGGAATGTTATCTTTTGCCAAAAAATAGTAGTGCTTCACTTTTTTGTCGTTCCACCATTCCTTCCATTTATTTGGTTCTCCCTTCTTTTGTGACCATTCCTTACTTGCCGATAGATATCCAATAACAGCATCAAACCAAACGTAGATTCTTTTATCCTCAAAACCATCCACTGGAACTTTTACACCCCATGTCATATCCCTTGTTATCGCTCTGTCGTTCAGCCCGTTCTCCAACCAGTTCTGGGTAAATTTTAAAACACTAGCTTTCCAATATTTCTTGTCCTTCAGCCAATTTAGTAATTTGGATTCAAACTTACTCAGTGCAAAAAATAGATGTTCACTGGATCTCAGTTCAGGCGTACTGCCGCATATTTTACATTTTACGTTCAATAGTTCCTGCGGATCTAGTAATTTTCCGCATTCATCACATTGATCGCCTCTGGCTTTTTCATCGCCACAATATGGACATTTACCCTCGATGTATCTGTCTGGTAAAAAACGTGTGCATTTGGGGCAATAAAATGCTTCAACGCTTTTTTTGTAGATGTATTTCTTCTTGTATAACGTCAGAAAAATATCTCCAACAACTTCTTCATGATTCTTTGTGGTTGTGCGCGTAAAAAGATCAAAAGAGATGCCAAGTTGTTTCATGTTTTCTGTGTGCTCTTTGTTATATTTGTCTACTATTGCCTGCGGTGTTGTTTTTTCTTTTTCCGCAGTAATTGTAATAGGCGTGCCATGCTCGTCACTGCCAGAAACCATTAAAACATCTTTGCCTTTCATTCTACTGTATCGTGCAAAAATATCTGCCGGTAAATAGCACCCGGCAATATGTCCAAGATGAAGCGATCCGTTTGCATAGGGCCAGGCTACACCGATGTAAATCTTCTCTTTCATAACTTCATGTTGTGAATGCAACACAACATTTAAATATGGCGTAAGGCTAATATATTTACGTATTAAAAGAAAACAAAAAGTTGAAAAATAGCACAAATTTGATGTGTTGATCAATTTAGGATTAATTCATTTAACCGCTTAACTCAATATCAAAAAATAAATCAAAAGCAATGTAGAGGCTTAACACCTATTATTTGCTAGAAAGCGGATAAAGGTGCTATTTTTCAGAAAAATAACTAATGAGGTGAAAATCATGGTAATTGATCCAGCAACAACGAAATATATGATTAAAGCACGTATTAAAGCAGATGGTATCATAGAAAAATCCGACGTCGTAGGTGCCATATTTGGTCAAACTGAAGGTCTTCTAGGCGAAGAATTAGATTTAAGAGAATTACAAAGGTCTGCCAGAGTAGGAAGAATTGAGGTAGAACTAGAATCAAAAAACGGCAAGAGTGAAGGAGTCATAACACTTCCAACCTCCCTTGATAAAGTCGAGACTGTTATTTTGGCAGCAGCCTTTGAAAGCATAGACCGTGTTGGACCTTGTAAGGCAACCATCGTCGCAGAGCAAGTCGAGGATGTAAGAGTCGTCCGAAGAAAGCAGGTCATAGAAAGAGCAAAGGAACTTCTCAACAAAGTAATTGAGGAAGGCAAAGTCGAGGGAGAAAGCATAGCAGATAATGTTAGACAGGCAGTACAAGTGGAAGAAATCGTTCATTTCGGTCCAGATCACTGCCCAGCAGGTCCAAACATCGATAAAAGTGACTCCATAGTTATCGTTGAAGGAAGAAGAGATGTGCTTAACCTTCTAAAGTACGGAATTAAAAATGTTATTGCAGTCGGTGGAACAAACATCCCTAGAACCGTCCTAGACTTAACAAAAGAGAGAATTACAACTGCTTTTGTTGATGGAGATAGAGGCGGCGAGCTCATTCTGAAAGAACTCTTACAGACTGCAGATATTGATTTCGTAGCACGTGCCCCTCAGACTAGAGAAGTGGAAGAGATTCCCCAAAAACTCATCATGAAGGCTTTGAAAAACAAGATTCCAGCTGAGCAATACGCAGAGATGTATGACATAAAACTTGAAAAAAACAGAGATGGCAGAGATAAAAAAGAAATAATGATGAGAGAATTTGCCGCTAAAGAAAAAGCTGAACAAAAATCTAGGCCAGAAGAACCCGAGGAACCCGAAGAGGACGAAGAAAAACCAAATGTCATGACAGAGAAACAAAAAAACTACGGATCGATACTCAACGACATTTCAGGATCTTTGAAAGCGGTACTGTTTGATCAAAACGACAAAGAAATAAAAAAGATACCCGTAAGAGAATTGACTGATGCATTGAAGAAAAGCGAAAACATATCTGCGGTTGTCTTTGACGGAATCATCACACAGCGACTCCTGGATATTGCAAACAGCAAAAACATAAAAGAAATCATCGGCATAAAAATGGGAAACGTTGTGAAAATCCCAACATCAGTTAGAGTTCTAACTAAAAAAGACATACAGTAATCTGCAAATCTTTTCTATTTTTTCTTTTTTAATTTTAATTTCGATGTACGTTTTAGTAGCCCTATTTAAAAGACGCACAGAAAAGGATAAAAAGCCATTATATTATTTCAAAACAAATTCTTTTAGGTCGAGGCGGAAATTATAATGCAGAAAGATGAACTCATCCAATTACACACGTTTTTATTACAGCTGAAAACTCATTTGGAAGACATGGTTGAAAATAATGGCGGACGCGAATTTATTAACTATGAAAAACTCAACGTTACGCCGTACCAAGTCTACAAATCCAAGAGAGAACATAAACTTGCGGTCTTTACGTTGAGTAGGGGAATCGCAGATCTAATGTCGCACAATAAATGCCCTGGACTAGAAAAGATTTCTAACAGACTTAACCAGATGTCAGGGCGATTCATGACCAATAAAGAAAAAGAACTTATCAAAAATTAAATCGCACGCCTCATGATATAGGCGTCTTCTCCATTTTGATAAAATTTTGATATAGTCTCAACAATTTCAAATCCATGTTTTTGATAAAATTTTATGGCTTGTTTATTATCCTTTTTTACTTCCAACTCCGCTTGTTTAATATTTTGCAAGGCTGCCTCTTCCAAAAAATTATTTAATAGAGCGGATCCTATGCCTTGTTTTCTATGTTCTTTTTTTACAGCTAGCATCGGTATTTTTAAAGTTCCAGGAACTACTTCCAATCCCACAACAAATCCTATTATTTTGTGGAGTCTATCAGCCACTAAAAAACCCTGAGGAAATGTTTCGTAAAAATAATTGAATAAACTTGGATTGTAGTGCTCAGTTAATGTTTCCGATGCTAATTTTATAACGGAAAACATGTCGGTTGGTTGGAACTTTCTAATAGTAAACACAAATGTGTAACAGAACAATATTGTATAAATCATTAGCGGTATATTTAATAAGTCTAGGTTAATTCATAGCCGCTACGAGGCTTACTTATGGGGATTGACGACATTGTTGTAACAAGAATCATATTCGATCGTTTTTCCAAAGAATTTAGAGACTATTTTGAGGTCGATGTTGCCATTGCTGGTGCTGGACCTGCGGGTTTGACTGCAGCGAAATATTTAGCAAAAGCTGGAAAAAAAGTTGTAATTTTTGAGCGCAAACTTTCTATTGGTGGTGGCATGTGGGGCGGAGGAATGACGTTTCCAGTAATTGTTGCACAGAAAGCGTCCAAGCATATTTTGGAAGAGGCAGGCATAAAAATAAAAGATGAGAAGAACGGATATTACAGCGCTGATTCAATTGAAGCAATTACAAAGCTTTGCTCGTCTGCAATTGATTCTGGTGTAAGGATTTTCAACACAATTTCTGTGGAAGATGTACTGCTTGATAAAAAGAAGGTCAATGGCTTTGTGATTAATTGGAGCGCTGTTGGAATAGCTGGTCTGCACGTTGATCCATTGTCTATTAGAGCAAAATACTGCATCGATGCAACAGGGCACGCTGCAGAGGTTTGTAGGATTGTAATAAGAAAGGTTGGCAAGCTTAATACGCCCAGCGGAAAAATGGAAGAGGAAAAATCCATGTGTGCAGAGATTGGCGAGAAAACCGTTGTGGAAAACACAAAAGAAGTTTATCCAGGTCTTATTGTTGCAGGCATGGGTGCCAATGCAGTATACGGTGCGCCAAGAATGGGTCCTATATTTGGCGGTATGTTATTATCTGGAAAAAAAGCTGCTGAACTTATATTAAAAAAACTCTAATTTTCTATACCTCCAGGAAAAATTTAGTTAACTATTAATAGGATTATTTGATTCAACCTGGTGGAGGAGTTTCTTTATGGAATATAAATTGTATAAATATAGATGGACAATGGTAGCAGCATTTTGGATAGTAATATTTGCATACGGAGCAAACTGGTTTGCCTTGTCTCCGATGCTGAAAACATTTGAAGGCAATTTTAACATCCCAAATTGGGAATCACATCTCTTAATCTCTTTGATAGGAATGTTTGTCATATTCTTTGCTTGGCCAGCCGGTACCTTGATAGATAAAAGAGGACCTAAAATATCAACGTCTATCGGAGCTTTGTTTATGGCCATAGGTTTTGGTATGCGACCTTGGCTTCTAGACAGTTTTTACGCATTGTTGCTGAGCAGCGTCATTGCTGGTATTGGTCTAGCCTGGATCCTTGTTGCGATGGCACCGCAGATGCTCAGATGGTTCCCGCACAAACAGGCATCCCTTCCAGTCGGAATCGTGGCATCGGGATTATTCATCGGCTTTGGAACCGGTTCACTTGCTATGCCAATTCTTGTTGATGCATACGACAAATCGACAGGTTTTCTAATTTTTGGAATCATAGCAATTATTGCCTTTTTTATATGGATTATAATTGCAAAAGATCATCCCCAGACACCACCAGAAGAACGAATAAAAGTAGAAAAGATGAAATTTGCAGAAGGCATGAAAAAAGTGTTTAGTTCAAAGAATGCCTACGTTTACCCATTCATCGGATTTTTCATCGTCGGTATAACACTAGTCATTTCTGCATTTCTGCATCAACTTTATCCAGGGGAGAAAGGAGGATACGTTGCTGGTCTCTTACTTTACGGATGCGCAATTGGTGCATTTGCAGCCCCATTCATTGCAAAAAAAATCGGACTGAAAAAAGTGACTCTCTCCGTTATTATTGGTGCAGTAATATTTTGGCTTATTGTATTTTCCTTGAATAACTACTACAATGCAAGCTGGTTGCTTATTATCCCAATTGCGTTTCTCTTCGGAGTTTGTTTCCAAGCATCGTGGCCACTAGCACTATACAGCCAAGAAACAGAAGAAGGCGTAACAGATGCAAACGTCGGAATTGCAGCAAGTCTCTACATTTCTATTAGTAACATAGGAGCGGCAGTTCTTCCAGTCTTATTTCCACTCATATTCACAACTAATATCTCCAACTTCATTGCAATAACTGTAGGACTAATAATCTGTATACTGCTATGGGCTGTTGTAAAAAGAAAGTAAAATAATATTTATCTTTCAATAACTCTCTTTGCTTTTCCTGTACTTCTAGGTATAGCTTTAGGCTGTAAAGCTTTCACAGGTACATTCAAATTCAAAATACGATAGATTGCAGCCTCAGCCTGTTTTTCGAGATCCTCAAGATTTCCTTCTCTGTATCGTTCCTCAGATGGTTCTACTTCTACAGATAAAGAAGTAATATCGCCTTGCTTTGTTTTTACAATTTGATAGTTATCACTAATTCCTGAAACTTGCATTAATGCAGCCTCAATCTGCGATGGAAAAACAATGACGCCTTTGACCTTCATCATGTCATCGCTTCTGCCCTTAATTCTTGATTGTATGGGCAACGTGCGTCCACATTCACAAACTTCTTCACTTACCGAAGCAAGATCCCTTGTCCTAAACCTAATGGCAGGAAAAGCTTCTTTCGTAAGCGTCGTGAAAACAAGTTCTCCTTCTTCACCCGATCCTTTGGTTTCGCCAGAAATGGGGTCGATTACTTCAGGTAGAAAATGATCAGCGTTTATGTGTAATTTTTTATATTTGCATTCGGAAACAACGCCAGGACCGATGAGTTCTGTTAGACCATAATGCTCGTGCGCCTCTATTCCCCACCGCTTTTCTATGTTCCTTCTCATCTCTTCGCTCCAGGATTCAGCTCCGAAGTGTCCCAAGCGTAGTTTAAAATCTTTTGATGGATCTAGTCCATTTTCTTCGGCAATCTCTGCGATATGTAAAGAGTATGATGGAGTGCATGCTAAAGCAGTAGTGCCAAAATCTCCCATGAGATCAATTTGACGCTCAGTGTTGCCTGAGCCAATTGTAATTACCATGGCTCCTATTTTTTGTGCACCTTTTTCAAATCCATGGGCACCTGTAAATAATCCATACCCATAGGCATTCTGCATGATGTCGTTTTTACGCAGTCCATTGGCCCACAGCGAGCGGGCCATCACTTCTGCCCAAAGTTCCACGTCGTTTCTTGTATACGGCCCAACAACAGGCTTTCCCGTGGTGCCTGATGAGGCATGAACTTCTATAATTTCATCCAACTGAGTGCAAACAAGGCCAAAGGGATAGCATGTCCGTAAATCTTGTTTTGTTAAAAAAGGAATTTTTTCAATGTCTTTCAAGGTTTTAATATCGCTTGTTTTAATTTTGGCATCAGATAATTTCTTCTTGTAGTACTTATTTTTTTCATACACCCTATGGACAAGTTCCTTCAAACGTTTTAGTTGTAACTCTTTAAGTTTTTTTAATGGCATAGATTCTATTTTTGCGTCCCAGAATTTTTCAGTCATAATGACCTCCCTTGGTTGTCCCCTGAATGAAGTAATCAAATATAATGATTATGGGACACTTCAAGGCAACTATTTTTAACGCTATCGGATATTCATAAAAACATTATTTAGAGAATTACCATGAAAGTTATCGTTCTTGGCGCTGGAATGATGGGACGTGCGATTGCATATGATCTACGCAAACATTCAAATTTTGACAGTATCGCAATTGCAGATAAAGATAAAAAAACAATAAGCTCTGCCGAGAAATTTCTAAAAGACATCGATTTTCTCAAGTTAGATGTAGAAAAAACAAACGATGTAAAGAAACAGTTCAAAGAATACGATGTGGCAATCTCGGCAGTTCCATACAAATTCAATTATACCCTGGCAAAAACTGCATTAGATACAAAAACACATTTTCTTGATCTCGGAGGCAATAACGACGTTGTAGAAAAAGAGCGTAGTCTCCATAAAGAGGCTAAAACAAACAATGTCACCCTCATTCCTGACTGTGGACTCGCACCTGGCTTAGTATCTGTTATTACGCGCGATATAGTTGATCAAATGGACTCTGTCGAATATGTAAAACTTAGAGTGGGTGGGTTACCTCAGAATCCCGTACCTCCGCTAAATTATCAGATTGTATTCTCGCCCTATGGGCTCATAAACGAATATGTTGAAGATGCAATGATTCTTGACCGCGGTAAAATCATAAACAAGAAATCCATGACTGAACTTGAAACAATAGACTTTCCTAAGCCCTTCGGAAAGATGGAAGCCTTTCTTACCTCGGGCGGCTGCTCTACGCTTCCATACACATATAAGAATATTATAAAATATCTTGATTACAAAACGATTAGATATCCTGGTCACTGCGAAAAATTCAAAACTATGCTTAATCTCGGATTCGCAGAAGAAAAGAAAGTTAACTTAGGAGATCAAAAGATTGTTCCACGAGATCTTTTTGTAACACTTCTTACAAGATATCTGCCTACGAGCGGAAAGGACGTTGTGCTGCTTAGGGCTCTAGGTAAAGGAAAGAAAGATGGGAAAAAAATTCATTTAGACTACATGATGATTGACTACTTTGATAACAAAAATAACATCACGGCAATGATGCGTACAACCGGCTATCCAACTTCCATTATTGCTCAGATGATCGAACGCAACATAATCAAAGAACGTGGTGTTTTTTGCTGTGAAGAAATCGTACCATGTAAACCATTTTTTGATGAATTAAAGAAACGCAACATCCAAATTAAAAAGAAGATAGAAACATGACACAAAAAAAAGGCTTTTTAGAAAACAAGGAAAATGCTCTCCAATCATTGAAAAAAGCATTAGACGAAAATAAAGCAGACGAGAAAATATTGCCGATACTCAAAATAATAAATGATTCAAAAGAATATTTCACATCCAGCAGTTGCGCTGGAAGAATTGTTCTGTTGGAAATACCAGTTATCGGAGATAAACGGCAGGCTAACTTCTTGGGAATATGGCACAGAACAATAAAACAGCCCGAGCTTTTATTAGCAGCAAAAGAATCCAGTAAAGGAATGATCTGGTTGCTTGCCCAGTCTCCAATAATTCATATAGCGGCAAAAACAAACGCTGCTGCAGACAGGTTGGTAAAAATTGCAAATGCTAGTGGATTTAAAAATTCTAACTTAAAATCTGTTGGTAAGAAACCTGTTGTCGAGGTTTGTAGTACGGAGCGCCTTGATGCACCTATCGGTAGAAACAGCATTTTATTTTGCAATGACGAGCATCTAAAACTTTTGATAAAAATTTCAAACGAAATCATGGAGAAATCAACTATCAAACTAAATAGATTTGAGCAAAATCTAAAGAAATCTTTAAGTATTGACAAAACAACCAAACATATAAGATAAAATGGCAGATCGAAAGTTATTCAGCATTGTATTCATCCTTTCTTTTTTATTCTTAGTGCTGTCCGTATTATGGTTTGTCCTACGTATTGCCACAGGTAGTACAGGTTTAATTTTTACAGAAATTTTGGATCAAATTATCTTAATTATTGGATTCATAAGCTTTTTTATTGCCTTTTTGTCTATCCGTAAGCTTTTGGAAGACATAAGATATGAAATAAACGAAATAAAAGAAATAGAAAAAACCGTTAAAGATTTCTACAGGTACGAGCAGTTGATGAACCCACCAGATATGGATAATTAATTACAATATGAATGCACTGCCCAGGCGTCTTTCGGAATTTTCTCGTATATCTTGTATTTGCCTTCCTTATGCTTTTCGTAAGCCGCTTCTTTAATTATCTCATTGTTATAAGACCAATAGTATTTTCGCATGTACTTGGCCTTTTCTTTATACTCTTCTCTTCTAAGAATAAGCAATCTTTCCCTTTGCAATTCATAAAACAATGCACGGGCATATTTATCGATACTCATATCTTCAACTTCTTTTTTACCTTTAAAAATACCTTCTACAGTTTTGGTTAGGATGATTGCATCTTCTTTTTCCATGTTGAATTTGTTTTTTAACGCCTTCATCAGTAGTATCTTCATGTTTTCCTCACAGTACTCCTTTTGTCGCATCGCTTATAAAGGACTTGTTGTACAACTGTTATCGAGTCCTTTTTACCGAATTATTTAAATCCCTTTTGTTTATACACTGGTTTAAAAATATAGGGAGTGAATAATTATGACAAAACGTGTATACAATTTTTATGCAGGACCAGCAACGTTACCTCTTCCAGTGCTTAAAAAGGTACAGGACGAACTGCTGGATTTTCGTGGAACTGGAATGTCGATACTGGAGATATCACATAGGTCCAAAGAATATGATGAGGTCCACAAGAAAGCCTCTCAACTTCTGAAAGAACTCATGGGGATTCCAGACAACTACAAGGTTCTCTGGTTGCAGGGTGGGGCCTCGAGCCAATTCTTCATGGTGCCGCTGAACCTTCAAGTTGCAGGCAAGCCAATGGAGTATGTATTTACAGGTAGCTGGGCAAAAAAAGCAATTAAAGAAGCAAAACTCTACGGTGAGGTAAAGATCGTTGCATCTTCTGAAAACGAAAAATTCTCGTGCATCCCAAAGAATGTTACATTTAGTGACAACGCAGCTTTCGCTCATATAACTGGAAACGAGACGATAGGAGGAATAGAATGGCATGAATGGCCAAAAGTACCTGGTAACGTCCCTCTTGCTTGTGACATGTCCTCCAATTTTATGGATAAAGTCGTAGATGTAAAGAAATTCGGTGTTATATACGCAGGCGCTCAGAAGAACCTTGGGCCAGCAGGAGTCACGGTTGTTATTGTTAGAGATGATCTCTTAGGCAGGGCCCCAGAGAACGCTCCAACTATGTTAAAGTGGAAGACCCATGTGGAAAAAGATTCTTTATACAACACATGTCCTTGCTTTGCCATTTACATCTGTGAACTGGTTCTCGAGCATCTCAAATCACTGGGCGGAATTCCTGCTATGGAGAAACAGAACAGGAAAAAAGCAAAGATGGTGTACGATATCATCGACAGATCAAACGGATTTTACAAAGGAGTAGCAAAGCCAGATTCTCGGTCTCTGATGAATATAACCTTCAATTTGACAACGCCTGAACTTGAAGCAAAATGTGTTGAAGAAGCAAAGAAGAAAGGGCTCATTGGTCTCAAGGGCCATCGAGATGTTGGTGGTATGAGAGCATCTGTTTACAATGCTATGTCTTTAGAAGGCACAGAATCTCTTTGTAAATTCTTAAAAGAATTCCAAGAGACTAACCAGTAAAAAACAACCTTTTTTCTTTTTTTATTTTTTTACAAATTTTCGTATTGACATTTTTACAAGATAAGTTTATATACTAATATTGCTAAATATTGACATGTCATAATATATCAATCAAGGTGAGAGATAGATGAATAATAAAATTATGGTTGTAGATGACGAAACAGACATACTAGCTTCCATAAGAGCCCTTTTCGAAAAACAAAACTACGAAGTAACAACTGTAGACAGTGGAGAAGGATGCATTCAAGAACTAGAAAAAGGCTTCAAAGGTGTAATACTTATGGATATAATGATGCCAAACATGGACGGATGGGACACCATAGAAAAGATTGTCAACAGGGGTTTAATTAAGAATGTGGTAATAAATATTATTACGGGTAAAGGAACAAAAGATCATCAAAAACTGGGTCAACTCGGCTCTTACGTATATGATTATTTAACAAAACCAATTGACATCAATCAGCTGATTGATAGCGTAAAAAAATGTGACATATATCTTAATGCTAGAAACAATTAAGACAAACTATGATCCTGCTGCAATTTTACCAAATTTGACATTTTGCCACGATAGCTTTAAATATAATAATTTGGGTTCCTATGACTTCATCCCATCCCTAAAATAGTTTGGGCCCTGGATCGAGTGCTACAGATTCAAAAGATCTGTTTCATTTACCAATTCCCTTACTTTTTTGGTCCGGGCCCCTTTAGTTCATTAGAATAAACTCTCCACTTAAACCAAAATTAATATACTTTTGTAGTCTACTTTAGATATATTAAAATATATATCGAACAGTCGAATAGTTTCAGCGACCTCCTCATTAGTTATATAAATCAAAAGCAACCTTTATAGGATTAGATAGACCTTAAATACGGAGGACATGCCAGCCTGCAGCTGGCATTTCTGCCAATATTAATAATCATCTATTTTTCTTGTTTTGCTTTCTTTCATAAGCTTCTGAGCGGTTTCCCATGAATGTCTAACATGCGGCGGTAACTCTCCATATGTTTCAACCCAGGTTTTTAGAAATTTTTTGGTGATTGGATCTGCAGGATATCCACTCCCAAGCGAGAGGTTTAATTTTTTTTCTAATTCTTGTGCAATTTTTCGCACATTTTCATCTCTAGTAGTTTTTGCAATAATAGACGCTGCTCCAACTATGGGATATATGTCATCTGCCTTATGTTTAGAAATAATCTTTGGCTTAAAAGACAATTTGGATAGGATATCCATGCCAAAACGTTCTTGATTAACGTCTGCAGAATCAACATAACATACATCGGGATGTAGCTTTTCTATGATTTTACCAAACGCAGAAACTTCTAGTTCGTTTAATGTCATTACCTTTCGCATGTCATCGATATCGGAAGCGGAAATGATTATAATCTCATATTTTTCTGCAATTTCTCGAATTTTTTCTGCAAGTATTTCCCGTTTATTTGGAGTTAATTTCTTTGAGTCGCGGACTCCAATTTCTTTTAATTCAGAATCATCTTGAATTGTCACGCCAGCAATCACAAGAGGACCAAATACAGGGCCACGACCGGCTTCGTCCACACCGCAAATCATACAATTCTTGTAACATATATAAGTAAAAAGATGTTGCGGAAAAACAATAGGCAATTTTTTAATATCAAACCCTATTCAAACCCTGATGCCGCCGTAGCTTAGCTGGTGGAGCGGCTGATTCGTAATCAGCAGGTCAAGGGTTCAAATCCCCTCGGCGGCTCTTATAAAAAATTAATTATGATTTATTTTAATTGCTGCTGCATATGGAACATAAACTGAGTTCAATACTCCAGTAATCAATGTCTTTGATGCCAAACCTTTTCTTACATTTCTTACATATCATTTTATTCTCCCTCAGTTTTATCGTTTCTAATTTAAAATTTGCTGTTTTTGTTATAAAGAACTTGTTGTACAGTCATTACCAAAAAATAAGAAAATATATCTTTAAGTTCGTTTTTCTAAAGTTTGTTCAATATTTTGTTCACTCTGTTTTTAAGGTCCTTTATGTCGAAGGACTTTGTAATATAGTCCTCCGCCAGCCATGCTTCTCATGCCCTTACTCATTGTGTCGCCTTTGGCAGTTAGAAAAACTATAGGTGTATTACACCAGCTGGATTTTCTTTGATTTTAGTTGCCATATCCCATCTGTTCATTTCAGGCATCATTATATCTAGTAAAACCAGATCGGGGGTCATCTTGCATAATTTATTCAAACAATCTTTACCATCAATCGCTCTAATTACTTCGTAGCCGCTTAATTCCAACATTTGCCCAACGGTAAACAGGATATCAGGTTCGTCGTCCACAACCATTATTTTTTAAGCCATGTTTTCTCTAATCTTTTAGGATGTTATCGACTCTATTCAATAGAGTATCTTTGTCAAAAGGTTTCATAATGTAGTCAGCTAAACCTTCATCTAGAAGTACTTGTTTTCTTTTATCTGAAATTTCTAGTACACTCATAAAGGCCACCTTTATCTTAGGCGATTTCTTTTTAATTCTATTAAATACATCCCAGCCGCTCATCCCCGGCATCATAATATCTAATAGAACTAAGTCTGCATGTTCTTTATCGAGTTTTCTTAGGCATTCTTCACCACTATATGCTGGTACAACATTATAACCGCCTATTTCGAGGACTGTTCTAGTGAGATCAACGATATCTGGTTCATTATCTACGACCATTATCTTCTTCATCTTCTCATCCACCTATTTTTTAGATAACTTTAATAATTGCTATCAATAATATGTTTTTAAATTAATGCATTTGTTAATGTTTTTAAAATGTTTTTATATTTGCAGAAAATTTAAACAAAAATTAATTTTTAGAAATTTTTCGAATATATAAAAGATTTAAATCCAGATATCTTAATTACTAAGTCCAAATGAGGTTATTTGCTTTGGCAGCAAAATCAAGTTTTACTATAAAAGACAAACTTTTTGCTCATTTGGAAACATGGAGACTTTATACAGTTATATGGTGCGGGCTTGTCAGTTTAGCTGGTTCATGCATTGCCTATGGAGATTTTCCATCATTGAAAATTGCGGCAATGGCCTTTTTCATACCTGCGCTGGGCTGGACTGCAGGATTATACCTGTCAGATTATCTGGATAGGAAATTAGATGCCATACAAAAACCGCATAGGCCAATCCCATCAGGTAGAATTAAACCAAAAGAGGCTCTTGCAATCGGTGCTATATTTGCAATAACAGGATTTGTCCTGTCTTTTTTACTAAGCCTAAATAATGTTATACTTGTATTCATAGTAGCTTTACTAGTATTGACTTACGCAAAATTCTCTAAATCACGCGGCGTACTGGGAAATTTGAACAGAGGATTTGTTACAGTCGCTGCATATTTTTTTGGAGTATTTTCCATTGGTCAACCTTTAAAGTATGTACCTGTGCAGTCGATATCCATATACATCTGGTTACTTTCGCTTGTATTCCTAGTTCATGACACAAACAGCAACCTTGTAGGAGCAATAAGGGACATGGAGGGAGATAAAAAGGGAGGATACATTACGATACCGGTGAAATATGGAATTAAAAAATCCGTCTACATATCACTTATCTTAACCTTCGCCTGGCTTTTATCAACATTGCTCTTGTCTTACTACTTTAAATTTTTAAAAATTGAGTTTTATCTGATTATGATAGTCGATATTTTAATTTTGATTTCATTGTACGTTTATTTATTCCAATCGATAAAGAATTATTCAAGAGAAAAAGCATTAAAATTTCATGAATTCTTTGTAATCGAACGCATAATCCTTGCTTCTGCGTTCATATTTGGAATAGCAAATTTATACGTTGCATCTATTATTCTTTCATTTGCACTTCTTATTACGGGCGTTTCCCAACACACACTTAGAAAAAGATACGAGTTCAAGGAGAATACGTCATGAGGTGTCTCGTTACTGGATCAGCTGGTTTCATTGGAGGTTCTCTGATAAAAAGACTTGCCAAAGAAGGGCATGACGTCAAAGGTCTAATCCATAAAACAAAACCAAAGTATTATGAAAAAAAAGCAGAATATGTGACTGGCGACATTACAGATATAAGCTCATTGAAACCTTTGGTTAGAGACATCGATGTTGTTTTTCACTGCGCTGCATTTGTGAAAGATTATGGCTCTAAGAAGACATTTTACGAGATAAATTTTGAAGGAACAAAAAATCTCGTATCAGCATGTGAAATATCCGGCATTAAAAAGTTTATTTTTATCAGTCATATTAGACATGAATTCGAAAGAGACATAGAATATTATACCAAAACAAAGGCAATGGCAGAACAATATTTGTTATACAAATTCAAGAAAAATAATCTTCCAGTGGTGATTATTCGTCCCGGTAATGTATATGGACCTGGTGCAACGACTTGGGTTATCAGGCCCCTTAAAGCGATTCAAAAAAACCGTATCGCACTTATAGACAATGATAAAGGTATTTTCCTTCACACCTATATCGATAATCTTTTAGATGCATTACTATCTGCTATGGAGGAACCAAAGGCTGTTGGTGAAACGATAGATATAACTGATGGAGATAGCAGCATAACTTGGGGCGAATATTTGAACGAACTTGCTAGAATTGCTGGTAAAAAGAACATTAAAAAAAACATGTCAAAAAATACAGCTTTAATGCTTAGTAAAGTAATGATTTTATTGTATAAAGTTTTTAGAATTGAACCAATGGTTACTCCAATGGCAGTTCATATCTTTACAAATACCAAAAGCATATCTATTGAAAAAGCAGAATCAATTTTAGGATATTGCCCTAAGGTAGACTTTAAAGAGGGCATGAGACGAGTTGAAATATGGCTTAGAAATGAAGGATATGTCAACTGATCAAAAAACAGAATTATAGAAAGATGAAACTATGAAATCTTCAAAAATTATTGGAAAGATATCAAAAATATTTTCTCTTTTTTTGAAAAACTTTAGTTTAAAAATGAATGCATTTTCTTTCAAAAAACTCAGCGACCATATGTTTGCCATAGCGGAAAAAATTGTTATAAAAATGAACAAACTTCTACCTTTATATGTGAAATATTACGAGGACATCATAGATAAAGAAATCACCATGGCCAACATTTCCAGTTCAGATAGAGTTCTTCATATGGGATGTGGACCGATACCAGCTACTTCAATACTTATTGCTAGAAAAACAGGTGCCGTTGTTACGGGGATAGATAGAAATTCTCGGTCAGTAGAAGAATCCCGTTCTTGTATTCATATACTTAATTCAAATGGTAGAGTATTGATTAAATATGCAGAAGCTTTGAAATTTCCCATCGAAAAATTTAATGTGATTATTGTTTCTCAGGGCATTGAACCGCGAGACAATATCTTAGAATATATATCGCAATCAATGAAAGATGATGCCCGAGTAATTTTTAGGACAATTTCATCTGTTGAAGGAGAAATTACTCAGAATGATGTTTTCTTAGAACACCTATTTAGAGTTGGTACGATGGCATTTCATGAACAACATGGCCTATTAGTTTCTGTTATGCTTTTTAAAAAATAATTCAACCACATTTCCTGTCGTTATAAATATTTTTTTCTTGAATAATTTCGATAAGTCTCTTTACTGCATTTTTTTCTCCAGCATCTGCTTGCGAAAGTCTTGTCGCTAAATTTTGTGCGTTCGTTAAAAACTTGTTGTAGTTGCTAAAAATTGTATCAATCGCGTTTAATAAGTCCTGTGATTTAAAAAATTTCCTTGATACTCTAATAGCAGTACCATTTCTAACTAAATTGTCTATGTTATATTGCTGCTCCATATGTAAAGGTATGCCTATCGCAGGTTTGCCTGAGAGTGCAGCTGTGTATACCGTGCCACGACCACCGTGAGTAATGGCAAGGTCAACCATTTTATTCACTGCCATTGGTGACGATACAAACTGTTTAACTAATATGTTATCGTTCATTTCAGGTAAATTTTCTTTTTTAACGATAGTAGTACATACAACAATGATTTTGTAATCTGTTTGGTTTAAAGTTTCTAAAATTTTTAAAAATAATTGTCTGTCAAAATAACTTCCCATAGTCAAAAAAATAGATTTACCAGGTTTCTTTAGATGATTTTTAATATCGACGTCAAGTTCTTTTTCTTTTCCAAAATTTACCCCAATAATCGGGCCTATAAAATTTTCTAGAGGAAATTCTTTAGATGGTGCTACTCCCAAAAATTGTATATCGTCACATACAAATGTATGATCGCCAAGTAATATATCAGTGAGACATCTAAACGGTTTAAGGTGATATTTTTTGGCAACCTTGTTAAAATCTCTCACAAGCATTTTGTTGTTTAAAAGATACCACTGTGTAATTCGATTTTTTAATGAAGATGGTAATATTTTAGTGAATACATTTTCATAATTCTCAGGAAATGTTGCAAAGCCTGATTTGTAATAAGGCGGCATAGCCGTTCCAGAAATAAGTGCAACATGGGGAATGTTCAAAACTTTCGCGGAAATATTACATGTCGGATTAAAAGAACTCATGACTAACTCAACTCCATTCTCTTTAAGAACCTCTATTTCCTCTTCAACAAATGCATCGATGGTCTCTCTTTTGTATACCTTGAATAATGCCTCCTCAGTTGGGATTTTTTTCTTTTTATTGGCAACTTTGTTCCAATAAAGATACTGTAACTTAACAACTTCACAGCCGATATCTTTTGCCATGTATTCATACGGTCCTCCATGATTGAAGAAGATTGCTTTCCCACCTTTTTCCATATATAATTTTGCGATTTTTACATGAGGAGCAGTTTCACCAATGTTGAAAAAGGCAGGAAAAAATCCTACAAGGGGTTTTTCTGTGTTTTCTTTGTTATTATTTTTCATGTTATCTATCTACCACATATTTACTATCCTTTTAAAAACTAATATCATATTTAAAATTTCTGGTCTTATTAATCCATAAAATTTCACTTTTAATTTTTAACAATAAGATCTGTCAGAGTGTAAGTTCTTCAATAGAATAGCTTTTTACAAAGCTGTGATTTTCTCTTCAAACTATGTTCATATGCCAACTGCATACCTTTCGTTATGTAAGGTAATATAATCTGGGTTATCCTACATCTCCTATGTTATATCCACAATAGGTAAGGTATTTGTGCATATTTTTTCCTATATAAGGACGTTGTTGCTTTACCCTATCAAGTAAAGTAGTTTTTCTTGTTTTAATAAAGTCGCTGTACTTTATTTCAGATTTTGTTTTTATGCCTAAAAAACTCATAATTTTCGGTATCATCTCTTCAGGTTTTTTACAAAGGTCTTCATATCGAATACTAATATAATCTTCTTGATTTAGAAAGTTTATATTCGTTAAATAGTAATCTGTGATCTTAACCATTCTCCTGGCCTCTGCTTTACACATACGTGGAGTTTTTAAAAAGAGAAAAAACCTATAGAGGTGAAGAAGTAACACACTATCGGCCACTTTTTCATAATCTTTGGAAAGGAGAGCAGTATATAGATTCTTTTTTTTGAATAAGTCATAAATAGATTTAATGTTAGAATTCATCACGTCTATTGGGTTTCGATGTATAAAAATAAATTTAGCTTCAGGAAAGGCTTTCTTAATAAACATAAAATTTGGAAAATCCCATGGGTTCTTTAACAACAGAGGTTTGCCCTTATCTGAAATGAACTGTATTTTTTTACAGATTTCAATAAATAAAGGAAGATTTTCAGGAGTGATTTTGGGACGATGAGATTTTTTAGTGAAAATAAAACGATATTCTTCCGGGAAATCAGCAGATATTTTAAGTCGATCTATGCCTCTGTCTATTTGTCTGCCTTCTTCAAAAAACTTGTTCAATGCATGTTTAACTTTTTCTTCTTCCTTGTTTATATGGTTATAAAGGAGTTGATCATAGTTGATTACATGGTAAGTAGTAACCGGATTGAAACAATCCGTTTCAATGAGCATTTCATAAAGGATACTTGTCCCAGATCTATGGAAACCAAGTATGAAAATAGGTTGAAAAGATACGCTTTCTAAAATATTCAAATATTTGCTATCTAGATTCATGGTTTCTCCATTTGGTTCTATACGTCTAGCGAAATTCGTTAGATTTTTATATTTTACTAATCGGATATTATGAATAGCTAACATATATAAGTTATATAAATAGATAGATGAATAACTAAAATAAGATTCGTCCATATGAGGGATATACTATTATCGAGAAATTTGCTCCCTATGTGAAATCAGTATTGGAAGAAAAAACAACTACTTCAGGAAACATTGGTAGATCTGTTTTTGGCGGGTTTATCAATCTATCCCTAAAGGAATATCAAAGGTTGAAACTAAGGCGATGTATTAGATATGCCTACGATAATTCCCCCTTTTATCATAAACTTTTCAAACAATGTAAGGTTAAACCAGGTGACATAAAGTCATTTAGAGATATGATAAAAATTCCTTTTACAACTCCGGAGGATTTACAGAATGATCCTAAAGCTTTTTTTTCAGTTCCTGAAGATAGATTTATCAAGGTTTTCACCACAGCAGGTACTACTAGCAAACCGAAGAAGGCTTATTTTACTAAAAAGGATCTTGATACTATAATAAATTCAGCTGCAATGGCGAATCGTCTCATATACGGTATTACCAATAAAGATGTTGTTCGTCTCTCTTTCGAGACAGGTTATGGAACGGAGATGTGGGGAAATAGGTATTGTTTAGAGAGAGCATATGGAAAAATTGGTGCAATGACTCTAGTCACTGGTAGATTGTCAATTGAGGATGAATTACAGATTATAAAGGAGTACAAACCAACGATACTTTCAGACGTCTCATCACGTATCAATTTTCTCACTAATGAGATGAAAAAAATTTATGATATAAAAGAACTTGGCATTAAAAAGATACTTCTTGGAGCTGAACCCACACCAAATGTTATGAGGAAAAACATCGAAAATAGTTGGAATGCAGATGTTTTCATAGGATATGGTACAACAGAAATTGGTTTGTTGATGGCAGGTGAATGCGAAAAAAAGAAAGGTATGCATCTGAGTGAGATCAATTTTCTAACAGAAGTGCTTGATCCTAAGACCGGGGAGCAGATGAAAGATGGAGAGATCGGAGAATTGGTGTATACAACATTTGATCGAGAAGGAATGCCGTTGATTAGATATAGATCACACGACCTCGGAAGAATAATTCCTGATATGTGTGATTGTGGATTACCACTTAAAAGAATTGAAATTAAAGGAAGAACAGATGATATGGTACCAATAGGAGCAGGTGATAATCTTTTTACCAGAATGTTTGACGATGCAATCCTTGGCGTACCCGAAGTGATGGAATATCAGGTTGTGTTTGATAGGAAAGATGGTAAGGATCTTATTACGATAATCGCTGAAACTGACGTAATAAAAGATTCAGTCTCTAAAAAAATCATAGATTCAGTTATGAAATTACCTGAGATAAATAATGGTGTACTTGTTTCAAAAACGATTGCAAAACCAATAGTCAAACTCGTTAAACCAAATACGCTAGATAGAAATTCCATCAAATTGAGAAGACTAATAGATAACAGAAATCTGTACGATTAATCTTCTATGCTAATTTGTTTTTTTATTTATTTTTGAACCGTCAATCCTTTTAAAGTTAAATTTTATCTTAGGATAAGGCGCTAATTGAATCCGAGCGAATATCTTTTTTCTGAAGTAATGCGAGTCTAAATCAAATGAGATTCCAACACCCTCCGGCGGCTTCGTGAAATCTATTTTTAAGGAGTTATGACCTATTATGGAGGCTTGCCGTTGCGGTTCTATTTTACAGATACCTGAAAGTTTTATCTCTTTTTCACCGTCAAAATAATAGCCATCAACAACCCCTGGAGCTTCACAGATTACAAAACCGAGCCAATATTTTCCACCAGAGAATCTAGATACATATTCTCTACTATCAGCTGTCATTTTGAATCTCAGATGTAATTTTTCTTTTCCTTGCATAGCAGTTACTTCTAGTTCTGTGGGATAATAAAAATCGTACTTCTTTGAATATTGTGTCTTATTGTACTTGAAATGGACGTTGCAGAATTCTGTATATGTTTTTCCATCTTTGGAAAGAATCAAAGCGCCTGCCGTTGGGCCTTCCATAATCCAAAACAGAATGTTGCCGTAATAGACTATCCATCCGTTATCAAGCAATGCCCAGGTCCAATCATAGCCAAATGGGTTATTTTCTGTACTGAATGTTATCGATTTCGGAATCTTTATCTCATGATTATGAATCCACCAACCAATAAGTTTTGAATATATGGATATGGTTTTTTTAAGCCCCGAGAAATTTGCTAGAGGGGTATCATACCATATATTGCCCCATACATGTTCAAAATATCCTTTACCGTCCAGATGATAAGTTTTGTCATTCCTTAGCATCGTTCCAGTAACTTTGCATTTTGGTATAAACCCATATCTGTAGAAACCTAGCCCCATCGGAAGCCAACCATCTGTTACTTCTTGTGCGATCCAATGTGGCAGTGATTCTGCATGATATTTTAGATTGAGTTCGATATTGTTCTTTTTATCTTTAAAATACAGTTCATAGTTTGGGTAGGTGCCACCCATGGAAGAATCGTCATATTTTACATAGAAACTATCCTTGGATGACTCTAACTTGGTTGTGTCACTCCTCGAGCCATATGTAAAATGTTTTCCGATATCTTGATCAAAAAGTGTCATATTAAAAACAGAACCTTTTTTTGATTTTTCAAACCACTCGGCAAATGACCCTTTAAAACTCCATTTTTTATTGTCCTCAACTGTTTTAAAGAATGTTATTGCACACCACCACTCCAGTACACTGGGAAAATGCTCTCGCTCATCTTCAGGTGTCCATGGATTTGTGTTTTCATTGTTCATATCTTGGAACGTTGTATTTGATTTTTGTTTAAATAACTTTATGATATTCAGAGAAAAACTTTATTTTTATAGTTACTGTTTATCTACTTTAAAATTGAAATGAAATATTGAGGTTTAGGTGATTGAAATAAAAATAGATATTGTTGGCGGCAGTCTGGGCGGTCTAGCCACAGCTATCTCGCTCAAAGAGCATGATAAAGATATCGATGTGGTTGTCCACGAAAAACATAAAAAGATAGGTTACAATCCTGAGGGACGTAGATGTGGTGAGGCACATTCAGTTGAAAGCGAATGGAAACAATGGAAACCTTTGGAAAGTAGTATCTTTAACGAGATTAAAATAGTTGAAACCATAGTGGGAAATAAAAAATACACACTGCATAGGGCACCCAGCACTTCATGCATTCTTAACAGACAAGAATTCATTTGCCAACTGGCACGAGAAGCAGAGAAACTCGATGCAGAGATACGTACAAATGATAAGATAAAATCCATAGATGATTTGGATGGAGATTACATTGTTGACGCCTCTGGATGCCCAAGTTCGATTAAAAGAGAATTGAGGTTGAATAAAGGTATAAAAGGTACTACTTATCAGCAGACATTGGAAGATTCTAACTGGTTTGTCTCTGATACCGTTAAAATTATTTTCACAGGATCTTTGGGTTACTATTGGATATTTCCTCGCGACCCTAGAAAAAAGGAGATCAACCTTGGTGTAGGAGTATTAGGAGACATTACTGTTAATTTAAAAAATATGCTTGAAAGCTTCAAAGAAGAACAGGATATACGAGGAAAAATAAACTATGTCCTTGGGGGATTGATACCAGCGGGACTGCAAAAACCACTGCAATATAAAAATATTTTATTTGTGGGCGATGCAGGTGTTGGAACATTTCCATTGACTGGTCAGGGTATCTATCGTGCTTTGATAAGTGGTGACATAGCCGGCAGGTGCATAGCGCAAGGGCATCCTAAAAAATATTCACATATAATCATGAAGGAATTTATCAAATGGGATGTGATTGGAAAGACTTTCATTAGAATGAATTATGTCTTTAGAAGAGTTGGGCCTAAAGCAGTGTTAACCTCGTTAAAATATTTTACGTACTTCAATCGTGCAATTCATTAAAAATTAAAGTCTCTTCTGTAATATCGTCTAAAGGAAAACGTTGTTCCAACTGGTACAACAATGGAGATTTTTTAGATTCTAAAAGTCCCCTTCGGTCTTTAGATAGTTATCAGCGTGTTACTCTTCCAAAACGCCGAGTTTATTTTTTTCTTATTGGATTTGGCATTGAACCTACATCGCTATAAATGAGAATATTTTGAGATGATTTTCTAAAAAATTTCGGATATCGGACATCGTACTTACGTTTTCTCAGATATTTTTTTGCATATTTGATTCGTTTTAAAATTTCCTCCTGCGAATTTTTTGGATTTATATTTTCTGCTTCGGTTCCAGATTTACACGAAAATGGATAAATAACCCCCCATCCAAAACGAACTTCTTCAATAATACGAAGGGAGTCGAGGAATTCTTCAAATGTTTCACTTGGGAACCCGACAATAATTTCCGTCTCTATTAACAACGGAGGATATGCTTTCTTTAATCGTAAAAATGTTTCTTTTAATTTTTCGGTATCCGAATATCGATGCATTAGCTTTAGAACTCTAGGATTACCGGCCTGAATCGAGGATCCGATTCTATATACCTTGCCACTTTTTAAAATCTCTTCGAACTCGTCAATATATCTGATAACCCACTGAGGATGAATGAAATGCAGATCCAAACGATAATCTCCAGGAATGCTAATTATTTTATTCAAAAGTTGAGTAATATTACTACCAACATCTATACCATAACAACCAAGATCATCTGCATCTATGACAAAATTTTTGTACCCTTGGTCTAAACCTCTTTTAAAATTTGAGACGAGTTCATCTAATGGTTTACTGTGCATTGTTCCTATTGCTTTGTTAATTGCACAATATGCACATTTTCCTAAACAACCTCTGGATGGCACAATAAAATAGGGTTTTTCTACAGAAGTAGCATAATATGACAACAAAGCATTAGATCCGACTGAACTCTTTCGAATAGCATCAGTAAAAAATTTATTTATTTTATTGACCAATTTTAATTTTCTCATCTGTTCTTTAAGAGCAGAAAATGTTTTACTTTCATCTACAGCTTGCCAAGGAATCGTAGCATCGGGTATTTCATGCAATTTGATCTTATGTTCTGGAAACAATTCATCAATTTTTTCCATTTCTTTCGTAGAAACAGTTTTTCCGTTAAATATTTCTTCCAATCTCTCTTTATCTATTAATGGAAGGCATCCTGCAACGATCAATTCAGCGTTATAATTCATAAGTTTTTTTGCTTCCTTTAAAGCCTGTTCTGTTCTACTGTTGGTATCAGCGCATGTGACCAAAAGTATAACATCTGCTTTTCTAGGATCATTAACAATTTCATGATTGTTTTTTACAAAATAGTCCGCATATCTTCGCGCATCAAGTTTTCTTCTTACGCATGTCCAAGTTGTAGTAATAAAGATTTTCTTCGTGTTATGATTAGCTCTTGCAAATTGTAAATCTGATCCGGCCTTCATTCTATGCTCACTTTCTCCTTATAAGCTGAAGTTTTATGTTTCGACCCCATTCGGTTAAAACCTTTAAAAGACTTTCGCTATAGTTATATATATCAGATACAAAAATACTAAAACGCAGAAGATCAGTTATTTAAACTGTTGAAAAAGGATAGAACTCCCTTTTATAAAATAATTCTCAGTGGACTGAGTGGGATTTGAACCCACGGCCTCCGCCTTGCGAAGGCGGCGATCTTCCGCTGATCTATCAGCCCATAAAAAGAAGGAAAGAACAGACGATATTTGACTGTTTCTCTTTTACTTGCACGCTATTAGTGTTCTACTTTTTGCTTTTTTTAGTGCTTCAACAACTGCAAGTTTTTCTCCCATCATGAACTTTTCAAGTGCACCACCACCGGTGCTGACGTGCGAGATGTCGTCTTTGAGTTTGAGCTGCTCTATTGCTGCTACTGTGTGCCCTCCACCCGCAATAGAAAACGCCTTTGATTGAGCAATGAAAGTGAATATCTCCTCAGTCCCTCTTCTAAATAATGGGTTTTCGAACACACCGCAAGGACCTGATAAAAACACAGTTTTTGCATTCTTTAACACTCTTTCGTAATTTTTGATAGTTTTTTTACCGATATCAAAAAGATTGTTATCGGCTGGTAAATCCTTTAGGGAGATTTCTTTTCGTTTTCCGATCTCCTCTATGGCGAAATCGACAGGGAGATATATGTCATTTTTAAATTTTGAAAAAACTTTCTGTATTCCTTGAAATACTTCTGGAGTTCCTTCTTCGGCGAACGCGGCTTCGTTTTTTTCACCGAGAGTTACACCTTGTGCTTTGAGGAACGCATTTGCGGTAAGACCGGTGAGTATGACTTTGTCTGCGATTTTGTTGGAAAGGACGCGGTCGATCGTGATTACTACATCGGCAAATTTTGCTCCACCAAATAGGAATACGGATGGTTTTTCAGGGTTGCGTACTACTTTCTCAAGTGTAGTAAGCTCTTTTTCCATGAGCCTTCCAGTGCACGAAGGGAGTACCACTGTGAATCCTGTAAGCGAACATTGTGCCCGATGTGCGGCTGCAAATGCATCGTTGACGTAGAGATCCACAAGCGGTGCGAGGGTTCTCACGAGTTCTGATTTTGCATGTTCTTCTGGTGTTTTTTTCTCTGTTTCACTAGCAAATTTTCTAACATTGTCTAAAAATACGATTTCTCCAGATTTCAGATTTTTTATTGCGTCTCTTGCTTTTACACCAAAAACATCATCGACGAATGTCACGTTTTTACCGAGTAGTTTTTGTAACATTTTCGCATGCTTTTCCATTGAGGTGAAATCCCAACTTCCCTGTTTTCCCTGGTGCGCTAAAATCACAATTTTTGCTTTTTTTCTGATGAGTTCCTCTATTGTTGGAAGTGCGAGCCTAATTCTTGTGTCATCGATTATATCTAATGTTTTTTTATCAAGCGGCATATTAAAATCTACTCGCAGTAAGACTTTTTTATTTTCTACATCAAAATCATCTATTGTATTGTATTCTTTCATGAAAAACCTCCTTAGACCCACATCGTTCGTATTTATTTAAATTTATAGCTTTTTGATAAGTTTTTTTAAAAAAAAATTAGCAGACATCACACGTGTTCCATAGTTTTCATTGTTACCGAACGTTCACTAAACATATAGTTTATGAGATCAATAAGTCTGCAAGAATATCCCCACTCATTATCATACCATGATAGTACTTTAACAAAATTCCCACGCTCTCCGATAACTCGTGTGCTTAACCCATCTATTATGGCCGAACTGGGATTACCTATTATATCAACAGATACAATGGGCTCCTCAGTATACTGCATTATTCCCATAAGCTTTGTTTCAGATGCTCCTTTTAATTCGGCGTTGATCTCGTCCCGGGTTACATCTTTTTTCAACTGGCAAGTAAGATCCGTCACCGAACCATCTGGTGTGGGAACACGTATTGCCATACCATCGAGTTTGCCTTTGAGTTCAGGAATAACAAGTGCCACTGCTTTTGCAGCCCCTGTTGTGGTCGGAATGATTGAAACTGCAGCAGCTCTTGCTCTGCGCAAATCTTTATGAGGAAAATCTAGGATACGTTGGTCACCAGTGTAAGAGTGAACTGTGGTCATAAAACCTCTTTCTACGCCAAAGGCTTCGTGTAAAATTTTAACTGGTGGTGCAAGGCTGTTGGTTGTACAAGATGCATTTGATATAATCCTATGTTTATTTGCATCATACATATTTTCATTTACGCCTAACACAATCGTTATGTCGGGATCTTTAGCTGGTGCGGATATGATAACTTTTTTTGCACCCGCATCTAAATGCTTTGTAACATCATCTCTAGAACGAAATACGCCAGTGGATTCTACAACCACATCGATGTCATGTTTACCCCATGGTATATTTGATGGATTTACCTGTGAAAAAAAGTTAATGAATCTTCCGTTAACCTCCATTCCATCATCTCTAACATTTATTTCTCCATCAAATTTTCCATATATGGAGTCATATTTGAGAAGATGGGCAAGTATGGCGTTATTACCAAGATCATTTATAGCTACGATTTCAAATTTTTTTCCGTATTGAATATGCTTCAATGCTGCTCGTAGGGTATTTCTTCCTATTCTCCCAAAACCGTTTATTCCTACTCGAATCATCTCTTACTCACCAACTTGTACGGCTTTAAATAAATACTTTCTATATAAGATTTCCTACAAGATGTGTGACCGTTGCATCTGTTATCTCTACCCTTTTCTTCTCTCCGATATTTACATTTTCTTTGATCACAACATGTTTGTAGTTTTCTGTTATACCTATGAAAGTATTTCTCTTGCCCTTTTCTGCAATAAGCACGTTATACTTTCTTCCGATAAGTGTCCGATTATTTTCTTTTGAAATATTCCTGCATAGTTCTGCTAATATTTTTGACCGTTCTTTCGCAACATCAGTTTTTATACGTCCTTTCAAAGCTTTTGCCTTTGTTCCTGGTCTAGCAGAATATCGTGTAATATTTACAATATCTGGATTTACCTCTTTAATTAAATCAATTGTATGCTGAAATTGCTCATCTGTTTCTGTTGGAAAACCAACGATTACGTCAGTTGAAATTGTGATATCTGGATATTTCTTTCTAAATCTCTTGATTATTTCTAAAAAATCATCGACGGTATATTTTCTATTCATCTTTTTCAGTATATCATTATCTCCTGATTGCACAGGCAGATGTGCAAATTTATAGATTTTAGGATCGTCGTAGGCCCGAATAATAGAATCAATATTTTTCATTGCAGTGTAGGGATTCATCATTCCAACACGAATTCGATATTCGCCTTTAATTTTACAAATGCTTGATAGAAGCTCGCCTAAATTATGACCCGAATCTAAACCATATGAACCAGTGTCTTGAGCAGTAAGTTGTATTTCCTTGCAACCTTGTTTCAATGCAGAACATACATCCTCCGTGATTTCATTTATTGGATAACTTTTTAATTTGCCTCTCGCAAGGGAAGTAATACAGTATGAGCAAGAGAACATGCATCCTTCAGCAATGCCAATTGGAGCGGCCAACTCATCAAAATATTTTGAAAAGCGTGTTTTGTTCTTTGCGGTAAAAGATATTTGTTTGCCTTCTAAAAGATCAATTACGTGATGAGAGTATTGCGGTGGTAAAAGTTTCGCATCTGGTACTATAGATTTGACCAACTCAGATTGCACAGAAGTCATACATCCTGCAACTACCACTTTCTTACCTGTTTTTTTAAACGCTCTTAGTCGTGATAACATCCGTTGTTCTGTAGTTCCAATAACTGTACACGTAAGAATAATTAAAACGTCAGCGTCATCAATTTTTTTAACTATTTCATGACGCTTTTCTTTTAAAAGACCTAAAATTAAGCTTGCATCGCTCTTATTTGCAGTACAACCGTAGACCTCTAGATAAACGTTCATAAATCTGATTGTTAAAAGTAGATATTCTATTTAACTGCTTCTTTGAATCTTTTCAAAACAAAATCTTTATCCAAATTTGATAGGAAATAACCTGCACGTGGTCCTTTATCTTTCCCAAGAATCACCTGATATATTGTTTGAAAAGCAATTTTTATTTGAAATTTTTTCTCTTCGGATACCGAATATATTAGATTGTGTATGTCTTCGGATTCCCATTTGGTATTTGGAATTTTTTCATGCATGGATGAGAGAAATGCTTTCTGTTCCTTTGTAAGCGTTATGTTCGGTATGTTCTTTTGTACCTCGAATTTAACTTGCTCTGGTGCAAAATTGTCAAGCCAATATCGTACATGTTCTACTCTCTGTTTTAGCCGTTCTTCGTCTTCCTTTTTCAAATCTTTTGGTATTTGTTTGGTCCTTAGGAGAATATTTTTTACACCGTCCCATTTTTGTCCTATCTGAATGATTGTGACGAGGTGTCTATAAGGAATTTGATGGGGAACTGTTTTTGGAATGTGATATGGTTGAGAAAGCTCGTAAGTCTTCTTGAGATCTTTCATTCCTTTTGATTCTTCTTCTAGTCCAAAATATACTCTTTCTTCCTTATCGTACTCATCTACTAAATCAATTAATCCAAGGCCAGAGTCAAATACAATGTGTTTATTTGGTTGATTTTTAAGTATTAAAAAACGTAAAACCTCAGGTGGCGTCATTTTCAGCATTTCTTCAGCACTTAGTGCTGTTCCTGTGGAGCTATGCATCGCTCCCTCCCCCTTCAAAAGAATAAACTCATACATTGCATATTTTGGTGGAGGATACCCGTATATCTCTTGTGAGATTTTTTCTCCTGTATCGCGTGCTCCGCCAGTAGTACCAAGATCCTTCCCAAAAGGCTCAAATGTAACACCTAGCATCTTCCAACGTGCAGGCCAATCAATGCGCCATGGAAGTTTACCAACGCCTCCTTCTCTTACGTCTACGGTGCCTTCATATCCACAGTCGCATTTGTATTCTATGTTGGGAAATTCATATAAAATTGCTTTAGTGGAAGTTAGTCTCCCACATTTGTTACATCTTATGTTAAACGGTATCCATTCTTTTGGAAGTTTCCTCTTTGATATGGTTTCAAGTATCTCTTTTATTTTATCCATGTTTTCCAAGGCAATCTGTATGGCCTCGGAATACATGCCCTTCGCGTACATCTCACTTGCACGATAAACTTTTGGGCTTATTCCAAGTTCTTTCAGAGAATTTAAAAAGAAACTTAGATAGTGATCGGCATAGCTTTTGTGTTTCCCACAGGGACATGGGATCTCGTATATAGGAACACCGACATATTTTTCGTAGGATTTTGGTAAAAATGGATAGACTTTTCTTAAGTGGTCAAAGTCATCAGCAACATAGATAAAATCGGCTTTTACTCCTTTATCAAGTAGTGAGCGGTATACTGCTTCGGTAGTCAAAACCTCACGCATGTTTCCTATGTGGATGGGACCCGATGGGGTTATGCCTGTAGCTAGAACATACTGTTTCTTTTCTTCTTTGAGTAATTCATCAGCTAAAACATCCGCCCAGTGCATGACTAATTTCACCAATAATTGTTGGGTTAGATTACTCTTGCTCTTATGAGTGTACGAAGTGGTACGCCTTGGATATCGTTTTGGGATCTTTTATTTAGAACAGCCAAACACAACACAGGTTTACCTTTTTCAGCTTTTATGGCTTTTATAGCACTTCTAAAGGTGTCACCAGTTCCCACTACATCATCTACAAGAACAACATTTTTCCCATTTACAACTGCATAATTTGAAGAAAAGGCACCTGATTTCTCATAATGTTGTCGGAAAACTGACAGCTCTAAGCCCAATTTATCTGCTACAAAGGTTGCATAGGGAACACCGTTTATTGCAATGCCAACGATGGTGTCAACATCAAGATCTTTCTTCTCACATTCCTCCAGCAACATGTCGCATAAAGCATCTGAGATAAACCCTATTCTTGAAGGATAAACACCAATGGAACGCCAACCAACCTTTAAGTCTCCCTCTGGTTTTTTCTCTTTTCCTTTATTCAAAAGCCATGCTGCCGTTTCTTTAGAAACGTTGAGTTCTTCAGCAATCTCATAGGTGGTCAGTCCGCTCTCCTTATATTTAAACGCCTTTTTTACGAGAGAATCTATCTCTTTCATTTATCTACACCCTTAAAAATAGGTATATATATTCAATATTTAGATGTTTGCTCCTACAAAAAATATCTGTAAAAATCAACTTTATATCATGCAAATAAATTTCATGGTAAAACTAAAATAGTACAATATACTTAATGGTAAATAAGGACAAATATGCCAAAGGAAAAGAAAGGAGAAGGATTCCACTCTGCAGCAGGACTTATTAGGTACTTTGATGCAGAGGAAAAAACATCACTTAAAATACCGCCCTGGCTTGTTATAGCGATGAGCATAGGCACAATAGTTGTAGTGGTAGTTGTTCATATTGTAAAACCACTCTAAAATTATCATAAAAAATAGCTTAATTTTTTCCTTTTATTAATTCCTCTGCTTTTTTCTGTGCTTCTTTAATATTTCCTCTTTTTGTTCCACCACACTGTGCCATGTGTGTTTTTCCGCCACCGCTTCCGCTCAGTACTTTTCCCACCTCTCTTGCTATCGGCCCTAGATCTATGTTTAAATCTTCTGATGCGGCTAGCGTTACTTTATTTCCGCAGCTGACATATGCTACGTACCCACTTTGTTCAACAATTTTGCCTGCATAGGCAATGGGGTCAAATGATTGAGGAATATCTTCAAATCTAATTTTTGCAGGTTTGCCTGCTATTGTTATTTGTATTTCTCTGTATGAATCTTTATTTGCACTTAATTCGGATGATTTTTGTTTGATCAATTTCCTTGTTTTTTTCCATTCATCGAAGAGATGATCACATGCTTCTCTGAGATCTGAGACAGTTGTTTTTTCTTTCTTTGTCTCTATCTCTTCCAAAAAGCGTTGTATCGTCTTCTCTAGCTGTTGAATAGATACTGAAAAAATCTTGGCTGATTCTTGTAATTGTTTGGAAACATCTTTGCTTTCTTTAATAGTATATGCGGAACTAAGTATGCTTGTGATTCTTTCGTACAGTTGCTCTTCTTCTTTTGCATGGACATCGGCTTTTTTTCCAGCTGCAAAAATAATTCTATTTACACCGTCTTGTATTCTTTCTGTTTTGATTATTCTGATTTTTTCCACTTCTTTTGTACTGTTTAGATGTGTACCGCCGCATGCTTCGACATCGATGTCAGGAATGTTAAGAACTCTAATGATGTTGCCTGGTGGAACACCACCCTGGTAAAGTCTAAAACCAAATGTTTTCTCGGCACTATTGCGATCCATCACCTTTTTTTCAACAGCAACTGCCTTTTTTATGAATTGATTTGCAAGCTCTTCGATTTCTTTCTTCTCTTTTGCAGATATTGCTTTGTAATGTGCGAAATCAAAACGTGCTTCGTTAAGTCCAAGCTGTGAGCCTGCCTGCCAAATATGTTCACCAAGTAACTTCCTGAGAGCACCGTTCACTAGATGTGTTCCTGTGTGGTGTTTCATCAGAGTATAGCGATGGTCCCAATCTAATTCTCCATGAATCCTATCTCCAACATCTAGATTTCCATCTACGATATGTATGATGGCATCTCCTTCTTTTTTAACATGTTTCACATGGATTTTTTTTCCATCTCTTAAAAAGTATCCAATGTCGCTAGGTTGTCCACCACCTTCTGGATAAAATGCGGTTTTATCAATTATAATTTCAGTTCCGTCATTGATTTTATTTTTCCATATGACCTTTGCATCAAACTCTTTTGTGTAGTGATCCTTGTAGTACAACTGTTCAGTATTTGGTAGATTTGGTCTAATTTCTTCGCTGTCCTCCTCCTTTTTTTCATGCGAATGCAATTCTGCAATCATGGAGTCAAAGTTTTCAGGAACGACAATGTTTACTCTCTCGTTTTCAGCGATTTTCTTTACAATGTCAGGAGGCATGCCATGGGTATCATACAAATGTATAAGTGCACTATTGTCGATGTTGCCCTCCTCTTTAAGTATGCGTTTTATAAGATTTTCTCCTTTAGAAAGCGTATCTGAGAATTTTTTGGTTTCGATATCAAGGATTTCATCGACCTGATTTTTCCGTTTTTTAAGCGACGGAAAATCTTTCTCAAGTAAATCCAATTGCATGTCTACAATTTCCCTTAACGGAGCATTTAATTTTAATTTCTCAATGAATCGCAAAGATCGTCTGATGATAAGCCGAGCAAGATAACCTGCCTTGACATTCGATGGTACAATGCAATCACCAAGCATGAAAGCAAGACATTTTGAATGATCAGCTAGCGAATAAATACTGACCATGTCGGAAGAGTTCTTTACATTGTCTTTCAACCAGTCTATAACTTCAGGAAAAACGGTTTCGTATATTGTAGGAGTGCCATGAGTAAACCATGCTATTCGTTCCAAACCGTATCCTGTATCAACTATGTTTAATGGATTCTGTGTATATTTTTTTCCTTTGATAATGAACTTTCCGTTTTGCTCCTCTTTCATATTCATAAAAACAAGAGTTGCAATTTCCAGTCCACTGGCAAGTACTTCAAGACATGGACCCGCATTTCCGCCACCGTCCCATAGTTGCTCTTTATAGTTAATGCCCTCTCTAGGAATTCCTATGCGATTTGCAAAAAATTCATCACAATATGCAACGGTTTGCTCTTTCCAGTATATTTCATCTATGTTTTTATTAAAGGCATGGTGCCCCATCATCTCAAACATGCTTAGATGTCGACCGCCAATGCCTATTTCTTCAAGATCATTGAGCCGTATACACGGCTGTGAAATAACCAGCGGATTTGCTGGTGGCGGTACTTCGCCAGATGTTACGTGTGGTTGGAAGTCAGCAATGGATGCTATTGTAAGATAAATATCTGAACGCCACCTTGCAACAACCGGGCAACGTTCTCCTGTTTCAGGATAATGAAGCCTTGAATGGCCTTTTTTTTCAAAAAAATCTAAAAAACTCTTGCGTACCTCAGATATAGAAAACCGTTTCTTGCCAAGCGGATTGCCAATAAACCCAAAATCTACGCAAGATCTATCGCCGCAAAGTTTTGCATTACCGTCCAAAGTCCAAAAATAGTCTCCGCATGATTGACATTTTTTGCGTATGAATCCATTATCGCGGAAGAATTGTAGATCACATTCCTTTTGGAGAAACGAATCCATATTGTATCACATTCTTCTACCGAAATATAAACAAGCTTTATAAAAGGTATCCTTATCTTATGATTTAATCGTGTCTGGTATGTTTGATTTGACTCAGATCGGCTTATATCTATTCTATATTACGCTGCCTGTCCTGGCTCTGTACATTGTGTATTTAATCATTACAAAAGCATTTGAAGATATGGTTTCTCGTCAATAGAAGCAATCATTATTGTTTTTGTGTCCTATATGCTCGGAGAAGGATTATTAGATGCATACTTTGGTTTTAGTTTTTCTAATATACACCTTTTCTCGCACGGATACTGGGCAGTGGGAATAAATTTAGGTGGTGCAGATGTTTTTGATATGATTTTTATCACAGGATTACTTGCGGTTATTGTTGACGGGATACTTGTGCACCATAAGAAATCAAAGGAGAAGCACTCCTGATTGATTTTTAAATCATCTTTCGAAATACTTAAACTTAATAAACACATTATATTTACCCTAGAGGGTTAATATATATTAATTAATGAGGCTATAAATGGGCGAATCAACGGACGAGCTGGCACAGAAAAAAGACGAATTCCAAAAAAAAGCTAATGAGTTAAAGGAAAAGAGAAACCAATTACATTCGAAATCAAAAAAATTAGCTGACGAGCGAGATTTGTTGAATTCTACCATACGTGATATAAGAAATAAAATATCTGAGCACAAAGCAAAGAGAGACGAATTAAACGAAAGAGTTAAACATGCTAAAGAGCAAAGAAACAAATTAAACAAGAGCTATAGTGAGATCAAAAAACAAATTGACGAACTCGAAAAAACTCGATATTCTGCTACTGGTGCAAATTTAAACGAACTCAAGAGGCAACTGAGAGATCTAGAAGACGAACATATGACACAACCCATGTCTCCGCAAAAGGAGAAAAAATTGATTGAGACCATATCAGGACTGCATTCAAAAATTAAAGAGCAAGAAGAGATTTTGAACAAGGATCCACGGCTTAAGAAGGCTGTTGAAGAGGAAAAGATTGTAAAACAGAAAGCAGAAAAGCAGCACGATCAAGTGGAGAAATTGGCCGAACGGGCTCAAGAAGAACACGAGAGCATGATAACTTTGATCAAACAGTTGGACAACCTGGTAAAAAAGGTTAATGAGATTCAGGAAACGATTGTTTTAACTAAAATTGAGGCAGATAATGTTCACCGAGAGTTTATAGAACATGTCGATAAAATCCACGATTTGGAAAGACAGATATCATCTGTTCATGAAACGAAACGGAAAAAGAAGAAAGATGCAGATGCTACAATTGCTCAAAAAGAAGCAACCGAAATATTTGAGAGATTCAGGCGCGGAGAAAAACTAAGTACTGAAGACTTAATGGCTTTACAGAAAGCCGGTTTGATATAAGTTTTATTTGTAGGGATGATAGGCATGCAATGCGAACTTTGTGGTAAAGATTGTTTTGATTGTAAACCTGCTGCTGTTGATGGCGTTCGTATGATGTTATGTCCTGGCTGTATGAAATATGGTGAGAGTGTAAAAGAAACTGTCAAGCCTTCGACTATCTTACATAAACCGCCTTTAGATAGGATTAGAAAACCCAAGATTAAAGACGTTTATGAAGGCATGAACAAAGAACTTGTTACCGGTTGGAATGAGCTGATAAAAAGTGCGAGGACTAAGAAAGGATTGAGCCGAGAGGAATTGGGTTTTAAGATAGGTGAGCGGACAGTTACAATTTCTAAGATTGAGAATGGTGATTTGCGCCCTTCAGATGAAGTCATCAAAAAGCTGGAGAAGGAGCTTGGAATTTCTCTAGTTGAAGAGGTTAGAAATATTGGTGCTGCTTCAAGTGGTTCTCGCTCTCAAGGTCTCACTCTTGGTGATTTTTTAAAGACAGAAGATGAAGATAAATAGTTATGAGTAAAATCGATTTGTCTAGGGCTATCACAGCGTTAAAATGTGGGGAGTTGGTAGTATATCCTACTGATACGCTATATGCTCTTGGTGCTGATGTTTATAATGGAGATGCTGTGAGACGGATTTTTGAGACCAAACATAGGCCATTTGGCATTCCTTTGTCCGTTGCTGTAGCAAGTTTTGATAGTATCGAAAATATTGCTTTTGTTAATTATAATGCCAGACGCTTGGCAGAACAGTTTTTACCTGGTTCTTTGACGTTGGTTTTGAATAAAAAAAGTACTATTTCCAGTATTATTACTGGAGGTCTTGATAAGGTTGCTGTAAGAATACCTGATAACGAGGTTGCTTTAGAATTGTTATCCAAATTTGGTCCACTTACCGCAACAAGTGCAAATGTTCATGACATGGAAACACCTCGAGATATAGAAGGCATTAAAAAGCAGTTTAAAGACGGTGATGTGACTGTTTATCTGGATTGTGGTAAATTAAATGCTTTGCCATCTACCATTGTTGATATTACTACTAAGACGCCAAAGATAATACGTGAAGGCATAATAACCAAGAAAAACATATTGGATGCGATCAGGCATGGATGACACGATCTACGAAAGTTATCGACGTGCAGGAAAGATTGCAGCCAATGCCAGAGATTACGGGGCAAAACTGGTGAAAAAAGGAGCAAGCTATCTAGACGTGGTAACTAAAATTGAATCAAAAATTATTGGGAGTGGTGGCGGTCTTGCGTTTCCTGTTAATATTTCCATAAATGAGATTGCCGCTCATTTCAGTCCACGTCATGATGACAAAACTTTGGTTTTTAAAAAAGGCGATATTGTTAAATTGGACGTGGGGGCACATGTCGATGGATACATTGCTGATACCGCGTTGACTGTAGAAGTTGAAACAAATAATCATACAGAGATGATCAGAGCTTCACGAAAATCGTTGGAAAATGCAGTTGGTTTGATGAAAGCCAATGTTGGTCTTTCAGATGTAGGTGAAACTATAGAAGAAACTATTGTATCCTATGGTTACAAATCCATAGATAATCTCACAGGACATAGTTTGAGCAGATATAATCTACATTCTGGTTTATCTGTTCCTAACATTTCAGAAAGATTAAATCGCGATAAACTTAAACTAGGAGATGTTTTGGCAGTTGAACCATTTGCAACCAATGGCGCAGGACATGTGATATCTGGAGGTAGTAGTAATATCTACAGATGCACTGGATCTGTTAAATCTAGACTGATCAGAGATCCAAAGACAAGGTTTTTAGCTATGAAAATAAATAAAAACTTCAACGCGTTGCCCTTTGCAGAACGATGGTGTATAAACGTCCTTCCAAACACCGATGTTTCAATTTCACTTAGGAAACTTTTATTGGCAGGATGCATAAAGCAATATCCTCAGCTTATCGATGCAAATAAAGGAATTGTAACTCAAGCAGAACATACTGTAATAATACATGAGGATGGATGCGAGGTAACAACGTGAAGAAGAAAACAAATGATGAAAAGGATGCAAAGATCATTAAATTCGAAGAGCTTAATTGGAAACAAATAGATGGACTTGATAGAAACAAAACGATTTTCTTTTTACCGATTAATCCAATGGAGGAACATGGCCCTCATCTGCCTGTTGGTACAGATTTTTTAACTGCACGGGATGCAGCGATTGAGGCAATTAAGATTTTAAATAAAAAAAACCCTGAGTTAACCTATGTTCTTCTGCCAGCAATTCCGCTAGGGTATTGTAAATTTGCAATTGATTTTCCAGGCACTATGTCAGTTAGCAGTAAAGTGGTTAGAGATGTCGTTTACAGTTTTGGGTCTTCACTAGCAACACATGGATTCAAACATATGATAATATGCAGTTATCATATGGCCATAGGCCATCTTAAGGGCATTTACTCTGCTATGAATAAATTAAAGGCTAAGTACGATATGAAGATATGTGAACCATGGGGTCCGTATTTTTATAGTAAAGAAGTAGAGAAGCGTGAGCCAAAACTTGGTTTTGATACCAGTAAAGAGGTACATGCATGTTTTAGAGAGACGTCTCTCATGAAATATCAATATCCATATCTTGTTGATGAATCCTATAAACAACTGCAGAGCGTATATTGCAACCTTAATTCTCCGCGTGTTCTTGGGAAAACGTTTAAACAATTGGGTTTAAAGGATGGTTATGTTGGTAGTCCGGCTAGAGCTGATGCAGACTATGGTAGATGGTTTTTCAATGAAACCGTAGAAGTATATGCTAGGTCAGCGATTGATTTGTATGAAGGAAAAGAACTGCCTGACCTGCCTAAGTCTGTGAAGCTGTTGATGAGATCACTATTTTGGCAGTAAACATTCATCATATTGAGAGATTCTTTCCAGTGGGGTACACAGCGAATTAAGGTTTATCTAAAGTCTCAATTTATTAGTTAGATTAAAATTATAATCAAAAGTAAAATCAGGAAAAACTTTCTATATATGTTTCAATTTATTAGTAGCTATAGAATCTATCATTTAAAGAAAAAAAATCTATAAATTTAGAGATAAGGGTAAAGAATGAACGAAATACAAGAAAATTTAACGAATGTAAAAGAGAAATCGGGAAAGCAAAATCATGAAGCTTTATTTTCAAGGAATAGACTTCCTCCTTTTATCAGACGTTATTTTAACCTAATTTCCCCTCTAGATGACATTCCCATCTGGAGAGCTTTTTTTGGGGGGAATAAATTACCCCCTGTATATAGACCTCATCTTCTTTTGATTTCCAATATTAAAATGGGATTAGGACTTCCATGGAAAACAAGTAAAGATTCTATGCAACTTGAACTTACCTCTTTCTGTAATTTAAGTTGTCCTAATTGCGAAAGATCAATAGGACTAGCACCGTGTAAAGAATACATGTCACTCGAACAAATAGATAAATTTATTAATGAATCTATAGACTTAAATTTAAAATGGAAGGCATTACATTTAATTGGTGGTGAACCTACCCTGCATCCACAATTTTTTAATGTTTTAGATATAATAAAACGTTATAAGGATATTAATCCTAATTGTTTTATAGTAGTTTGGACAAATGGATATGGTGAAAGAGTAAATAAAATATTATCAAGATTACCTCCATGGATAAAGATAGAAAATTCAAAAAAAGATCCGAAGATTGTCCCTAATTTCATGAGTTATAATATTGCACCTATAGATTTAAAAGAATATAAAAATGCTAATTTTTCTAAAGGATGTTGTGTAACAGAGATATGTGGCACAAGTCTTACAAGATACGGTTATTATCCTTGTGGTCCAGGTGCAACAGTCGATAGAGTCTTCGGTTTTGATGTGGGAATAAAAAAGATATCAGACCTCAAAGATATAGAATTGAAAAATCAAATGAGTTTATTATGTAGATATTGTGGATATTTTAAATATTCAGAAGATTTTATGAAGAAAAATTTAGTATCTGAACAAAAAACGTCTGCTAGTTGGATAAAAGCATATGAAAATTATAAAACAAAAAAACCAGAATTATCGTTATATTGATTTAAACAATTGAGGGTTTCGAAAGCGATACCCACGTGGAGGTTTCTGGAGTGGGTACGAACACCATGAATCTTCAGGGTTGATAGATTGATTTGGAGAAATCAACCGCATATTGTCGCAGTCAGCAACAGCGTCACGATGTGACTGTTATTGATGATCGACAGCAACGTCTACCAAACATGGCCGCCGAGTGAGATACGACAAGACCGACGCCCGAAGGGCGGAGAGCTTGCCGCGGAACGAAAGCGGGGGGAGGTCATAGGGGCGCAGCCCCTATTGTCATATGCAAATATTTATATACAAGAAATTATAATAATTATCCACTGTCAAGAAAGTGATGTAAATGATAAAAAGAAAGTTTATTGCATGTTCAATTCTAAGTATGATTTTATTGATGAATCTTGCAGCTATAACGGTTGCTGATGAAGATTACGGTGCAAAACAATCGGTAACAAATTCTACTGGAAAACAATGGACGTTGATGTTTTATGATGATGCAGATTTTTACATGGCATTTGATCCACTTGATTGGTTTGCTTCAGAATCGTTTTCAAGTGAAAATATCAATGTTCTGGTTCTTCAAGATAAAGAACACGACCCTGCAACTTTATGGTATATCGATGAGAATCATAGTAAAATTCCAATGTATAAGATGGGTGAAATTAATATGGGCAATTATACAACTCTTAGGGACTTCATCGCCTATTGCAAAAATAACTTTTCTGCGCAACGATATATGATTTTCTTCTACGATCATGGGGGCGGATGGATGGGCGCCTGTTTGGACAATACTTCAAACAATGACTGGCTCACCATGGACGAAATACAACAAGCATTGACTGAAACGGGTGGTGTCGATGTTGTTTGTTTTAGTGCACCTTGTTTGATGGGATCTGTAGAATCGGCCTATGAACTTCGAAATTGCACTGAAATTTATATCGGGAGTGAAGAAACTAGTGGATATGTATATTGGGAAAATATAATTGGAGACATATGCGCACTAATAGATTATGACACAGATATATCCAATGTTGATCTTGGTAAAGAAATTATTGATATGATCAAAAAGAACCTTTTTGAAAATTTTTTCAACATGATGTATAGACAGGGGCTAAGAATGGTCACGATGAGTGCCATCGATACTAGCAAAATGGAAACTGTCGCTTTGTCTATCGATCAACTCTCCAAAGGTTTAATATCTAAAGTTAATGACAGTCGCTTTCGAATTAAACTAATACATGATTTAACACAATCTTTTCCACCTAAATTCAGTATGCTAAGAATTAAAAAAACATGCTTTGATGTTTATGACTTTTCAAAGAAATGCTATCATTTTTTTCCCTTAGATAAAGAAATTAGTTCTGCCGCAAAAAAAGTCATGGAAAGTATTGATAATGCAGTAATTGCAAATCTCAAAGGAATCAGACATCCACAAGCTCATGGGCTAACAATTTACTTCCCACCAAAATTAACCTATTATGATGCAACTTATACCACATCCAATTTGGATTTCACAAATACCACTCATTGGGATGAATTTCTAGCACTTTATCTTAGTTAAATCTACAAAAACTTTGGTTTCTAATTACAATCTTTCGAACAATGCACCAACCATCAATGGTAAAAGAACAGTAGCATCTCCCTCTATAGTCACATTATCTGCTTTTTCTTTGAGTTTTCCCCAGGATATGGCTTCTCTTGTTTGAGCACCAGAAAGACTTCCATCATATTCAACAGCGGTTGTAATGTATACAACATGGTCCAATCCGTCTTTGTACTGATTCCACCAAATTACGTGATGCTTCGAAATACCTCCACCTATGATAAGAGCACCACTCTTTTTGGCATCAAATATAATATCTGAAATTTCCTGCTCGTCTTTTAATAGATCAATAGTAAAATCTCTATGTTCCTGGTAATACATCCATAAATGAGAACCAAAAGCACCATCGGTGATGCCAGGTACAAAAACCGGTATCTTGTTTTTCCATGCCCAATAAATTATAGATTCCTTACCATTTTTTTCTTTTTCAAGGCGTTTTCCAAACTCCCAAACAAGCTCTTTTGTTGACCATTTTGGTTTTATTTTATAGAGTTCATTTAAAATAGGCTGCATTTTTTCTTCAAGTATCTTTCCGTAGCACTCGTTTGGAATGAAAATGTTTCCAAGCCTATTAATTCCCTTTTTGCGTAGTTCTCCATCGTCCGCCATAAAAGAACCATGGTAATAGTCCTTCCAAACTCGTGCTAGATCATGGTCCAATGTACCAGTGGTCGTGATAACAACATCAAAAAGTTTTCTTTTCAATAGTTCTTTTATAACTCCTCTTGTGCCTGTAGAACAAATGCAGGCCGGAAATGATAAAAATTTTATGCAATCTTTCTCTTTGACCATATTTTCAATTATATCAACGCCAACAGCCACTTTTTTTGCAGAAAACCCACCCGAATCATAAAGCTCTTTTATTAGCTCGTTTGAATTCATACCTTTTTTTAATTGAATGTCTCTGACTGGTTTTTCTTTCATAAGATTTTCACCTTAGTAAACAGCCAATGCACCGTATCCTACACAAGAACTGCCTGGCTGCACCTCATAGGAGGTCCCGTATTTAAGTAATTCCACTTGTTTTGCACCAATTATTTTAGATGCTGTAAGCATTGCTGCAACAGGGCCATAGCCACACATGGTAATGCTGTTTTTTTCAACCGTCTCGATTAACCCTTTAGGGTCCATTTCGAGAATCTTGCCTATGGCAATTTTATCCTGTTTTTCTGCATATTTGTCAACTCTTACACCTGCTGGCGGCATACTCATATAATTAAAACCAGCATGGGAAAAATCACTACTTGCAATGATAGCAATAGCCTTCTTTGACTTTTTAATCGCATCTGCTAGAATCTTTCCAACTTCTTCGGACGTTTGAAAATCCTGCATGGCCATACAAATTGGTACAAAATCAAATTTTTTATCTCCAGCACAAAACTGCAAAAACGGCAACTGAACCTCTATACTGTGTTCATATTTGTGCGCATTTTCATCCTTATCAATTATGCCCTTCAAAAGTTGTTTTGCGAGTGGTTCATTTATTGGAACCGTGCCCAGTGGCGTCTCCCATGCTCCTTCGGTCATCATAGACACTCCAGATCCATAACCTGTGTGATTCGGACCAAGAACGATAAAAGTGTCAGCAAAGCCGCTGTTTGAAAGATAGTAATAGGAATAAGCAGCTATGGCTCCAGAATAAACATATCCTGCATGGGGCACAACCACCCCTCTAATGCCATTTTTTACCTGATTGACCTTTGGTAACACTCCCGGCCCTCTCTCATCTAAAAAACATCCTTTTAGGCTTTGTTCCAGATCTCTTTTGTCTCCCTCGTAGAACTGACCAGCTACAGAAGCTCTTCTTATCGTACTCAATTTACTCACCCCATCATTGTATTGTTCAATGGGCACATTAAACTTACCCACAAAAAATATAAATACACTTGATTAATTCGAGTTACAGCTAACTAGGGGAATCTATGGAGACGGTTTGTCATATTGAAATAATAAAAGACGGGCGTGACTTTGTTGCAAGAGCTCATCTGGCTAATGGTTCAATCAAAGAGTATCGCCATCAAGTTTTCGAGGATGTTCTCACTGAGATGGTTATAGATCTTCAGGAAGAACTTGCAGAATCGTGAGCCATTTACTAAAATTAATCATTTTTAATTGTTTCACTGCTTTCTTTGTTTGTTGTTAATCCATGATCATAGTTTTAAATATGGAAACACAATTAATATGAAAATCATAAAAAAAATCAAAGCCCACATCAGATATATCCATAACTTTCTCTTTTTTAGCATGCCCTGATATTTTTGTTTACATTCATCTGAACAGAGTGTTTCACTATCACTAAATGGTATAGCTTTTCCACATATGTGACAATGCATATGTTGTCCTATTTTCTCAACCATGTTTATCAGCGCTAGATATAATTACATTATGAAATACTTTTCCTAAGGGGTTTTTATAACGACTTCACCATTAATGACATCTATATTTACAAGGGAATTTATGGTAACGCCGTATTCATCTTTTATTTTTTCAGCCACGTTTTTTCCCTTATCTATTGCTATAAAAACGCCTTTAACAGTTACGCCGATTTTTTTAAGAACCGTAAGCACCGCTTTGAGCGTTCCGCCAGTGCTTAATACATCGTCTACAATGACGATTCTATCTCCTTTTTTGAGGCCATTTATGTAGAGTTTTGATTTAGAATAACCAGTTACCTGTTCAACACTGACTTCACCCGGTAGTCCATATTCTCTTTTTCTAATGATTGTAAAAGGAATATTCATCTTCAATGAGAGTGCTGCAGCAAGGGGTATTCCCATCGCCTCCATCGTTACAATTCTGTCTATTTTACCACAACATTCTATAAGTTTTTGCATTTCGTTTGTAACTTCTTCCAAAAGTTCTGGTGTTATTTTAGGTACGCCATCGGTTATCGGATGAATGACATAATCATAATCTCCTTTCTTTACGATAGGCGATTCTTTTAATGATTTCTCTAATATTTTCGTGCTCATAACTCTCCAACTTCCTTACATGTTTTTTCCAGACATGGAATAAACTCATCTATTATCTTTTTTGTTACATGTGGCATCAAAACAATGCGAATGCAAGATATCCTTTCTAATTTGTTTACCCGCCAACCATATTCTGCCAGTTTATTTACAACTTTAGAAAGATGTTTTAATTTTACACCTAAGACATTCATAGTAGGTTTAACAGCCAAACATAGTCCTATTTCATTTATTCTTCTTTCGGTATAGTATGTTGTATCCATACATCTTTTAATCAAATCTCTATAGCCTGCCATCCCAAGATATCTTGTGACAGCAAAAGCGGCGGCAACTGGACCACCTGATCTTGTTCCAAGAACGCCTGCCTGTTTTTTACTACTGATGCAATGGGAGTCTACGCTCACCTTGTTAATCCATTTTTTATCCCTTACAATAAGTGTGCCAAGCGGTACAGCTGAATAACCCATTTTATGGGCATCTATAGAAATGGTACCTACTCCTTTTAATTTAAAATCAAAATCTGTAACATCATAGTTTAACTCTTTTAAAAGAGGTATTACAAAACCCCCGAATGCTGCGTCAATGTGTAAAAATATGTTTTCATCTTTGCATATCTTGCTTAATTCAGGGATGGGATCTATTGTTCCTAACTCCGTCGAACCAGCTACTCCAACAATGGCAGCGGTATTTTTACTAATTTTTTCTTTCAATCTTGCAATATTCATAATGTAATCCTTGGTTAGTGGAATTGCGATAAGTTTCATATCCATCAATGATGCGATTTTTTTGAAGGAAAAATGGGCACTCTCCGGAATGATAATTTCCTTTTTTCCGGTTAGTTGTTTTGCTATCCACATCGCTGTTATGTTTCCTTCTGTTCCACCACTTACAATTTGTCCACCCGAGTTTTTCGGTGCATTCAACAGGTTTGAAATAAATGAGATAAGTTTTGATTCGATTTCTTTTGTTCCAGGGAATAATTCAGGATCTCCAAGGTTAGTTTCTAGAAATTTCATATATGCTTTTTTTGCAATAGGATGGGGCTGTGTGCACATGGAACCAAGTATACGTCCGCTAGCGAAAGTAAAATCTTGCTCTCTGAATTTGTCAAGTTCTTCCAATATCTTATATCTTTTGTTAGGTTTGTTGTAAGGCTTCATTTGAGATTTATAATGTTATAATGATTCAAAAAGAATTCCTTTTTTCATTGCTGCTTTACTCTTAAAGTTGATCCATATGTATAACTTTATTTACTAATTATTCTAATATTGAGGTTGATATGATAGGAACTACAACTTAATATTGGTTGATATTTGCATATCTATCATAGTATGAGCAAAATTATTTTTAATAAAAAAGAAAATAGCTGAACCTCGATAGCCTCATCAAAGGTTTATTTTTTGTGTGTCACTGTCTAATATCTAATCATTTTTATGCTTAAGAATTAAATTATAAAGTTGAAAAGGTTTATCAATAGTCTCGTCAGTATTACTACTGAAAAAAGCATATTTGCTATGTAGTCCCCATGTTCCTTTAAATGGTTCCATGCCATGATCCGAGATGACATATATGCGTGAGCTACTGCATTTTTCTATGGCTTTTCCAACTATTTCATTTATCTCTAGATAATATTTCATAAGAGTTAATGGGTTTTTAATGTAGATATGACCTAACTTATCTAACAATGATGTATACCAAAAAATAATATCATATTCTTGTTTATCTAGCGCAGAGAACAATTGTATTTTATCATTTTTATAATTCTTAATTACATAATCTCTAAATGGTGTTTTCCCTTCGCGAAATGCATTATCAAGAAGTTTTTTTTCTATGGAATCGGTAAAAGGTCTTCCATAACTTGGTATACCATTTGTCCAAGGTTTTTCAAAGAACTGAAAAATATTTGTTTGTTTCTTTTCATTTACATAGTTTGCTGTAATTTCAATGACATTTCCTCCCATTTGTTTTTCGAAGAAGCTATGCCATATCCATTCATTGACTGAAAGGGGTAAAAATTTTATTCCTAATCTCGCCCACCACTTCTGTTTCATGTTTGTCTTTGGATGATCTATTACACCTACAATTTCAGACGTTTTCTCCCATATTTTCATAATTTCATCATCAATTTTTCCGGTGAGCATACTTCCCCATATTGGAGGAGTTGCTATTACCCTGTAATCTGATAAATCTAATTTGCAATACGTTTTCTGCATTATGTTTTTAAGACGCCATTTTTCAACTAGGCTGTATTCAAGACCGTCTATACCCAGTACTAATATTCTTGGAAATGTTATCTTTCCCATTTTCGTTCTCCACATTTGTTCTTCTACTGTTTTAATTTAATATCGAAATAAATTAATCGTCGTTCTTTCAGTTAAAGTTAATAAAATAATATAGTTTGTTCATGTATTAGAGAATTTCCTTTAATTTTCAATGATCCTGATTTTTTATTATAAATTTCTATATAAAGGGTTTATTACTTTGTGAATGATGTTTTTTTTGTTTTGTTGCCATTACATTTTAATATTAGATAATGTATTTTGGTTTCATGATTGAAAAACAAACTAATAACAATACTAAGGCGGAAGAGGTTACATCTTTTTTGAAGCTACCTGTATATACTCGCGAGGGAATATACGTTGGGCATGTTAGAAATGTTTTCCTTGATATGGATGAGAAGCGTGTTAGCAGCCTGTTGGTGACGAATACTAATCCTTCGCTGGTTGAGGGCACCATTGATGTAGCTGTGCCATACAGGTGGGTTAATGCTGTTGGTGATATAGTTATTCTCTCTTACTTCCCGGAGAAGGTTGTAGCTCCTAAGAAGAAGAAAGAGGAAAAAACAGGAAAAACCGAAGAGAAAAAAGAAAGCTCAGATATTGACATTGTACAGTAGAGAATTAACTGTATTATCACTAAACAGCAATTATAACTCAATTCACTTAAATAATTATTAAATTTTTATTTTTTGTTTTCTTTAGAATTGATTTTTTCAACCAATTTTTCTAAAACTTTATACCCTTTAATAGCGTCTTTCTTATTCAAAACAAATGTCAATTCAGTATTGGTTGATACTATTTCAAAAATATTGATATTCTCCCATGCAATATTTCTGATAACATTAAAAATAACTCCAGGTGTATGAAGAAAATCCTTTGAAAATGTAAGAGTTAGAGACACGAGATCTTTTTCTTCATTAAGGATTCTTTCATCCTTCATTAAAGAAAGTAATTTTCCCATATATCTCTCATTGGTTACTACACAAACTTCATGTCTTCCATGTATAATATTGAGAATATCTCCTTTTTCAAAATCTACAACGTCATATAAGGATTTGAGTTTCTTTAATAGTGAAGAGGATCTAAGTAATGCAATATCACAGATGTCTGTTTTTAATATGATTTCCGATGAATAATCAAATGATATTTCCTTATGCTCTTGTTTAAGAGTTTCTGCATATCGTCTCAATGCCATGACTATTGCGTGCGTCTTAACTTTTTTGCCGAGTTCTTCTTCCACCTCTGGCTTCAGTTGTTCTGCTAGCGATCCGTATGAAAGAATTCCTTTACTCATCGGCTCTTGTATGAATATTCTATCATTGACCAATTTTTGTACAATATGGCTAATTGTTACCATCACAAACACCGCTGTAATTTGTGACTATAATCACATAATGTACTTATATAACTTTTTGTTATATGTATATGATATACATGATAGGAAGAAACGGAATAGAAAGCTACCTGAATAAAATAGGCCAAAGGATCGAAATAAGCATAAATGGGGCAGTGTCAGTAATTGGAAAAAGAACAGGCATACCTGTTTTCAGTTGCAAAAGGAAAACACTTTTATATAATGAAGATTATATATATTATTGGAATATACATATTATATGTCAAAAATGGAGAATATGCCAAGAAAGAGATGTACAACAATATTTATATAGGGGCATAAGTAAATAATATAATGAAAATATAATAAATGGTGATAAAAAATGAAGAAGAATTTGAAAACAGTCGAAACAGGAATCATATTGGGATTAGTACTTTTCAGTATGTTTGCTGTTTTTACTCCTAAAGTTTCAGCTGGGCCTATTAAGGTTGACGCTTCATTAACAATAGTTGCTAACTCAGAGGATACTCGACAGATGGTTATACCAGCTTCTGGTTTTATTAATATACGTCTTGCTATATCTTATACGCTCTATGGTGCAGGTTCTAATTTCATTACACAAAGTCTTTTAAGTACTGATAAATTAACAATACAATTTGACGTAGTGGATAAACCAGAATGGTGTGTTGCTACATTTCAACCTTCAACATTAGATGCTGAACTTAAAAAAAGTGTTACTGGTCTAGAAACGATACTTCAGATTAGTGGTTCAGAAAATGCTCCTGCATTTACTCCAGGATCGATTAAAATAAAGGCTTATACAAAGCCAATTAATGGTTTATTATTTGCTGTAAGAGAGAGTACTAAAGAGGAGATAATTACATTTAATATAGGTTATTCTTCATCTATTAGTATTGATTACAATCCTTCGATGAATATAGGACCAATGGATACCGCTGATTTTGGGATTAAAATTGAAAATTTAGGTAATGCACCAACAGAGGTTACATGTGAGATATTAAACCCACCTGCTGGATGGACAGTTAGTAGTGGTGCATTTGTTCTACTTAATTCTAAGATGTTAGGTCAAGAGGGAGCTACAAAGACTATTTATTTAGAGATTACACCACCATTTGGCTTTGGCTATCATTATGACGAACAAAGCATCCAGGTGAAATTAACTCCTAGTGCTGACAGACATCCTGAGTTAGTAGGTAACGCGTATATACTAACTTTCAAAGTTAGAAGTATAGGTTTTTCCACATACGGATTAGAAATTATCTTGATTGCTGCTCTAATCGTTATCGCGTTGATATCGATCATAATATTGGTATATAGGAAGAAGATAAAGATCCGAAGAGGAAAATAATACCTTCTTTTTTAAATTTATTATTTTTTAAAATCTTCATTATGAGTAACTTTTTATATTATAAATATGATATATTTTATTATTTGGCATAGGTATGTGCACAATTATATATAAAGGTATATAATTATACCATAATATTTAAATAGGTAGTAAAGTAAATAATGTATAAAGCAAATATAAAAATGGCGATAAAAATATGAATAAAAAATTTCATAAAATAAAGATATTCTTGATATCTGTAATGATTCTTTGTTCTTCGTTACTTGTTATTTGTCCAATTACTAGTTCACTTCCACTAGATACAATTTACGAATGTGAACCAATTTTCCTAATAGAATATAACAGGACACTTTTACAGGAACCAATTATTCCATTGGCTAAGGCAAGAGTAATCCCTATACAGGTAAAAGCTAAGATTAAAGGCGCTGCTGCTGATATTGTTGCTAAAGGCATTGGTAATATAGTTATTTATGTTAACCCTTATGTTGAGGATTTACCTGAAGGATGCCATGCATCTATTAGTCCACCTTTATTATTATTACGTGTGTCTACTGAATTTGAATCTCAGAATGCAAACATTTCGATTGTTATAGATCAAAAGTTACCAGCTTTAACAGAAAAACAATTGACAATTAGATTAATTTCTAAGAGTTTGAAGGGTAAAGCAACCGTAGTTAAAGCTGGAAATTTTACTCAAAAAATCCCCTTTACTATTGGTTATTATCCTCAATTAGATATTTCTACCCCAAATGGAAATGTGAAAGATATCCATCCTGATGAAACAGTAAGTTTTCCTATAGAACTTGAAAACCTAGGAAATGGAATTACAAATGTAACTTCTGAAGTAATAGATATTCCTGAAGGGTGGAGTGCTAGAATAATTAGTACTACATTTGGAACAGCTGTTCTTGGTGATAATACTAAAGAAACGTTGTATTTAGAAATTAACCCCCCGATTAATTTTGGGTATCACGAGGATCAAGCAGTAATTAAAGTTTCTATAACGCCCTCATATTACAAAAATTCCACATATACAGGGGAACCAGTTTATCTTTCTTTCATTGTCCAAAGCCAAGGATTTTCCACACCAGGTTTTGAAATGATCACTCTATTATTTGCCCTCATTTTTGTATTATTCCCTATCTGGAAACGAAAGAATAGTAAAATTGAAAAAAAACAAGTAGGGGGTAGAAAAGAATGAATCTGAAGAAGAAACTTTTAGCATTAATAATAATTTTCATTCTGATACTCCCATCAATTGCATTAAATGCCTCATCTCGAACAGGGGAGCAAAATAACGATTCTTCTAAAACTCTCATAGATAAACTTCTTAAATTACGTTTTAAAATAGGGACGAGTATTCGGGGGATATCTCGATGGTATGTTGTTCAACTAAGACCTCCCACCCCAATACAAGCTTATCCTAATACCGTAAATTTAAAATATCTCAATGAAACCACAATAACTATAGGTGGAAAAATACCATCAGGTGAATGGGATAATTTAGTAGGTGTCTCTGGTACTTGGGACTGGGGGTGGATGGATAATTCAATAAGTTATACTTTTGAATTTGTACCGCCTGAGGATGCACCTAAAGACGTATGGATAGCAAATTTCGATCCAAAAACAATAGCTATGTATCCAAATAAGAAAGATATGAATTGGCCAGGAGCTGATACACCTTTCAAAACAAATCTAACTCTAACACTTAATCCATCTGCAGATCCATATCACCCAACTCAGGATTTAAATATAAAAATAAACGTTATACGAGAGGAGGTTGTTGGCAGCCGTTTGACCTTTCTAACTCCTCCAACATATCCACTAACTCACACGGAGGAATATCTGGAAAAAACAAAGGATCAAAAAGTGCGATCTTTTTACCCAGCATCGCTCTATCTTAATTATTTTATTTTTTTTACAGGTCCTTCTCTTATGCTTATCAATTTAGCAAATCCTCTATATGATAGATATGTTGAGAACGTTGTGAATATTCTAGTTAAAGTAGAAAAAGACCATAGAGCAGAAATAATAGCTCCGCCACCTATAGAAATACAACCTTACCAAGTAGTGTCTATACCAGTTGCAATAAAGAACATGGGAAGCCATACAGATACTTTCAACTTTAGAATTAATAGTACGGACAAGGATATGCTTATTGCGCCGCCACCGGCAATTACACTAAAACCTGGTGAAGAAGGCCAAGCTCTAATTGGAGTAGCTGCGCCAAAAATATTTAGATCTGTAGACATCACTACTACCATAACGTTAGAGGCATATTCTATAGAGGATCCAGAAAACGTATTCCAAAACAACGTAACATTGATAACAAGAGGAATACATGTTTCAGGAATAAATATCTACTACGGTGCAATTCTATTGGTAATCTTTGTTATAATCGCAGTGTTAATATTATTTTTCCTGAGAACACGTAATGCAAAGATATGTAAAAAACCAGAAAAACCATGGAAGATACCTGAAGAAGAGGAATACTTGGAAAAGCTAAAAGAAAAGAACAAAGAAGAATACAAGAAAGTCTTAGAGATGATGAAAGAAGAGTATGAATCTGCGTTGTTGTGGTATAGGAGTTATCTTGAAGCAATGATAAAAAAAGAAAAACAAGAGAAACAAAAGGCCAAAGCTGTTACAACAGAGAAAAAATTAGTAGAAAAACCAAAAACTAAAAAAATTGAAGAGAAGAAACCGATAGAAACAAGGGAAAAAGAGATTGAGAAAACCTTAGAAAAACCTGTTGCAAAAATCGAATTCGAATCTGCAGAAGAGCGTAAAAAACAAGAAGCAATTCTTAAAATAAAACGTGAGCAGGAAAAACAGAGGAAAAAATTTAAGACATAAATTTAGTTAAAATTTTTTTAATTTTATTCAGAATAAAAACGTTTTTTATCAAAAAGTTGCAACTGGGGAGAAATGGAGGATATATGCCATAATGGCAACAGATATACTAAACAAAATAATCCAAACGGTTGCATTCCACTTTATTACTTTTGCACCATCTAGAGGACCAAGTGGAAGCAAATTAAATGTCGCCAGCACAGCATTTATTAAACAAACAAATCCAACAATCTCTTTAATTGTAGATGTTTCAAGAAAGACGAAAAGATAAAGTAGAAGCGCTACAAAAGAAATTACTATGTTTGACAGAGGCCCTGCGACTGCTATTCGGCCTGTTTCAAAGTTTCTTGCATCTCCTCTAAACATGACTGCCCCCGGGGCTGCAAATGGGATACCAATGAAAATCCCGAAAACCAACGCCAATAGTAAACCCATCGGGTACATCCTAAATTCAGACCAAAGCCCATATTTTTGCGCCATAAATTTATGTGAAATCTCGTGAACAAAAAAAGCTATTACAATACCAAGAAACGAAATAGGAATAAAAGACAGGAGAGCACCTATATTGTTAAACCCGGTAAAAATATTATTTTTTGTTAAAACAAAAGAAAATACCAATGTCAAAACACCCATTGCTATGGAGAGATGAGCAATCTCTAACCTGCTAAATTTTCCTGGTTTACCTGGTTCAAGAGTTCCTTTTGGAAAATACATGTATTCTCTAGGTGATATGTCATGAAATGATGTGTGGATCTTTCTTCTCTCTTCAACCATAGAAACTCTCAGATTAAATTACTACTGTGTTTATGAATGTTTTGAGAAATAAAAACTATCATAAAGCAAGAGTTGAAATATACCATAGCGCAACAAATGTACCAATCATGCTGCCAACGTTGGCAAGGGCTACAACCATTAGAACACGGATGACCCTGTTATTTAAAAAATCCTTAATAGAATCTAATTTACTTAAACCTTGGAAGTCTTTAACCCTTGGAACTCTCATCTTTGCTTCAACCAAACCTGCAAACCATCCTGCTGCTAGAGTAGGATGCAAAGTAGTAAAAGGCGCAGCCACAAAAGCTGTTAAAATGGAAAGAGGATGACCACGAGCAATTAAAGTGCCAATGGCTGAAAGGGAGCCTGTAATTAGAGCCCACCATAGAAGCGCATGTGCCGCACGCTCCCAGCTTCCCGTAAGGATCAAATAAACAATCAATAGGACAACGAGAACAGGAATGCTATAGGCGAAGACCTTCATAAGGCTAAAACGCTTCCTAGGGACCGTTTCCAGCTCTTTTAAATCAATTTTTAATTCTTCTTTCTTCAAATTCTCCTTTATACCATTTATATGGCCTGCACCCACCACAGCTAAAACTTTGCCCTTTTTACTTTCATCAAAGATCTTTTTAGATATGTATTCATCCCGCTCACGAATCAAAACAGTAGAAATGCTAGGTGCAATCTCGCTAAATTCTTTCATCAATGCTGATATTACATCCTCTTTCATCAGCTCTTTAAGGTCAAGTTCCTCAAGTTCTTCCTCATCATAACCTACCATTGCCTTCATGAATTCCCAAGATAGCCTGAATTTCTCCCTAATGCCCATCTTCCGCCATGCCCTCTTTAGAGTAACTGCTATGTCTCTGTCTACAAGCGCCACCTTAAGATTGTGTTTTTTAGCCTCCTCGAGCGCTGCAATCATCTCAGAACCAGGCTCGACACCATACTCCTTTCCCAGTCTACGCTGAATAGAAGACAAAAACGTTTGTGCTAGAACAAGATAAGCCTTATTTGATTTAAGAAGTGAGGTAATTGGCGTATTTTCCCATTTATCTTTCTCGGTTAAGGCCTCGTAGCGCTTTTGACAGAGCTCAACTGCCACTATATCTGGCTTGTATTTCTCGATAGCATCTCTAACTTCATCAACGCTGTCTTTAGAAATGTGTGCAGTACCAATTAGTATGATATTTTCATTTACTTCAACCTGCAACTAATGTCTCCTTCTCAGCCTGTAATGTGCACTTGCTTAAAAAGGCTATTTTTAGATCTCGGCTTCAAAATCTTCCACTGTAGAAGTAAACTCATCGTAGGATTTTATCTTGCCTTGCGCCTTGAGTATGGCTCTCGTCAGAAGCCAATAGATAAGAGCTAGTGCGCGTCTTCCTTTGTTATTGGTTGGTATCACTAAGTCAATGTACTTGGTTTCATTATTTGTGTCACAAAGCCCTATGACAGGAATGCTGATGTTTTTTGCCTCATGTAAGGCCTGCGCGTCAACAAGAGGATCGGTTAAAAAGATAAGGTCTGGTTCAAAAAAACCTTGGGCGTTTGGATTTGTCAAGGTGCCCGGTCTAAAACGTCCATCTAAAACAACCATGCCGGTAAGTTCTGCCATCTTCCGTATGGGCTTTTGTCCATACTGACGTACAGATACAACCAAAACCTTGGACGGATCATATTTGGAAAGAAGCTTCGCAGCAGTCTTTATTCGCTCATCGGTCTTCTTAACATCAATAATATACAACCCATCGTTTCTAACTTTATATATAAAATTTCGGATATCTGCTGTCTTTTGCCTTGTTCCGATATGAGCACCTGAGGTCATGTAAGTTTCTTCAGAGACCATCATGTCTTTATCGTCTTTTCGGGTTTCTGTCTCTTGCTTTTTTTCTTCAGTCATAGCTGCTTCCTCTTCTAATTGTTATCCGTGTCTTTAACTGCCCTCTTGACTGTAATGGGAATTGCATCTTCTTTAAACTCTAGCATGGCTATATCGATAGGTTCTATAATTTCTACAGGTACTTTAATTAATGAGGGCGCACCCATGGATATCTGCAGTGCCCTTGCTCCTATAATCCGTGCTTTTTCGTATCTAGTGTATATCAATTTAATCCTTCCGTGATAGATAAGTAAAACCACCAAATATGAGTAACATTTAAAAAGGTTGCCCTTCTCTAGCTCCTATCCTGTGCCTTGACAAGCACAATATATGATGTTTCGGGTAAATTCAGATCTGTTCAATGCGGCTGGAAAATCCTTCAAGTGCTAGTTGCATATCAATGGTTATGTCCCTTAGTAATTCATCTAAATGATCATTTTTAAACTCTTTTACACCGTCAATATCTGAATATAATCTCCCGAGGAACCCATCCTCATCTTTGTGTATTTCGATATTGTATAAGGTTTCTTCCATGCTAAACCTCCTCTCGGATTTAATAAAATACGTGATATATAAAAATCTTTTGGTAAATTCAACAGTTTTACAGCATTTTTTCGATTAGTTTGTTTATCTCTTTGCTGCGGTATCCTAAAGCTCCGTCGTTTACAAAAGATCTCTTGATGCCTTCGTATCCTTTTTTAGGCGGACTAAGCCTAAAAATAGGTTTAATGCTCGGGATCTCTTTGTATTTGAATTTGTTGTCAATGATTGCTTTTGATAGCTTTTCTATGCTGTCGTAGGATGTAGAAGATTTGATGTAATCATCAGTTAATTCTTTGTCTCCTTCCAGCTTTCCTCTAGTTTTTATGAGTTTTGATAGGACATCCTTGTCTATTTCACCCCATGTCACGTAATCCTTGGTAGTTTGAAGCATACCTTTTGCGCTGGGATTTTCTTCTAAAAGTACGCAATGGTTGATTCTCGTAAGACTAAGTAGTCTTAAAGTGCGTTTTATATCCGGATTTGTATTAATTGTTCCTCTAACTCTAACTACTGCATATACCATCTTATGTCGCCTCTTCTTCGATTATCGGTGGTTTCTCAGCTGGTGTAGGAAGACTAATGCCCCCCGATACAATATTTATGTGTTTAGTTGCACTTTCTGTAACCCGCGTCTGCGTATTTTCTCTAAGAGCGTTAAATACGGCCTTTGCGTAGTTAACCGTGGTTTTTGTTTTTCCTTTTGTAAATGTCCAGCAGTCTTTTACTCCAGCAAGTTTGAGAATTTTTTTCGCTACATTACCAGTTGCCAGCCCTATTCCTTGGGGTGCTGGTTTTAGTGTTATTTCGACGCTTCCGCTCTTTCCAGTTACTGTGAATGGAACGGTATGAGCTTTTCCGCAGCCACATTCCCAAGAGCCGCATCCTCTCTTTATTTCTATGGTGTTTAATTTTGCATTTTCAATCGCTTTTCTTATGCTCGATCCTACTTCTTTTCCCTTGGCTTGTCCTAGTCCTACGAAGCCGTCCTTATTTCCAACGGCTACGGTTATAAGGAATTTTACTCTTCTACCTGAGTCGGTCATACGTTGAACCATGTTGACATCTATTACTTCATCATCTACATCTGGTAATAGTAAATCTATGATCTCAGACTCTCTAATAGGTAAACCTGATTTCAATGCATCACTCATGCTTGAGATTTCTCCATTTTTGACCATTCTGCCTAGCCTGGTTTTTGGCGCCCAGTCAACGGATACCGTTCTTCCCTTTTCTGCTGGCCTAGGTCTTGATGATCTACCTCTACCTCGTCCGCCTGATGCCATTATTTGCCTCCAATAATTTTGGTTTTAATATCATTTACAATTGGCATTATATCTTTGTTGATATGTTTACCAAGAATCCTATCTTCCTTGGGCATTTTTTCCTTGTTGGAAGGGCATTGGACTCCAGCATCCTGTACTCCTTTGAGTGCGGCAAAAATCTTAGAACCAGTTGATGGCACATAGCGTCCCATGTCCAAAACACCCTCTTTTATACCCTTATCAACTGCCTTCTTCCCAGCAAGTAAACCTGTTAGATATGCTGCGGGAGTTGCAGAAGTAGAATATTTCCAATTGTATTTTTTAACAAGCTCATTTGATATGGCTGTTACGAGAATTTCATCGCCACGCTCATTGTATTTAACGAATTGAACTATGGTATTTTTCAAAGTCTTTCTTACAACTATTCTGGTTTTTCTTGATTTAAGAAGTGCAAGTCTTTTCCTATAGTCCGTTCTTCCTTCGCGTCGCCTTCTTGATTTAACTCGATATCTTGGTCCTTGCTTCATTTCTTGGCCTCCTTCTTTTTCTCTGCCTTACTCATAAAACCGTCAGATATTAAATGCGATTCAAGATGATGTTTACTTCTAAATTCACCGCCTTTTGCCTTCTGATAATATTTTCTGTATGTGGTCTTGTCGATTTTTTTCTCTTCTTTAAGTTGTCTTAGATACGACCTAATTGGTCTTATCGTACGTATCCACCGCTCCTTTCTGGGCAATCTCACATATTTTTTCCCTTTACGTGATCCGTGCCCACGTCGTCGCCCTTTTTCTTTCTGTTTTATATTATACTTTTTACGACCACTGGAAATACCTTTGGCCTGTTTACTTTTTATAGCTTTTCCGCCAATGAGAATCCTTATATCGTTCTTGGTAACGGCTTTGGCTATTTCGTCTGCCCTGTCATGATCCATCCAGACTCTGTTTACACCGCACTTAAGTAACGATGCTGCCATTCTCCGTTGATTCCTTAAATCAGTCATGCTTTACCCTCACATATTAAGTATTCTTAAATCGAGTTCTTCGGCCTTTTTTCCAATTTCGATACGTTTCTTTGTTCCCACTGAACCGCCTATTCGTGCAGCCTGCGTCTTCGGATTAAGCTGCTCAAGATCTTTTACGTTGTGTACAATAACCTCTTCAAAACCAGAAGGATGCAATCCACGTACTGCTTTCGGTCCTCTGAAACCAATACTTACAACTGTGGGTCTTTTGTTAAAATTACGCCGCATCTTAGATGATATGCCATCTGGCTTGTGCCAGTTCTTTGGAATCCGCTTATAGCGGAACCATTCTTGCCTTAAAAACGCAGGTCTTCTATTATTTATATTTCTTCTGAGCAAGAGATTTTCTTTCTGTTCTTTGTTGAGCTCCGGTTTTTTCTTTGCTTTGTACTCTTTTTCTTCCTCTTCGACGATTTCAACCTCTTCTTCTTTCTCCTTTTTTTCAGCCTTTGTTTTTTCTTCCGTTTTCGATTCTTCTTTTGTTGTCTTTTCCTTTTTTGGTTTTGCTTCAGTTTTGGCTTTGACCTTTTTCTCTGGTTTTGTTGTTTCTTTGGGTTCTGCTTCTGCTTTTAATTGATCTTTGATATCCTTTGCAAACTTTTCATTAATGCCTTTAATCTTTGTCAATTCTCCAATTGATGCTTTTTTAAGCTTATCTAATGAATCTAAACCATTATTGTAGAGTAGCTCGGCTTTTGCCTTGCCAATGCCCTTCAATGATGTAAATTGTTTTACAACGTCTTCTTTAGTCATCTTTACTTCCTCCATTTTGCGATCTTGTAGACTCCATCCTGGAACACACGAACATCTCGATTTTTAACCCTTGCTGCTCTTTCAATATTTGCAACAGTTTGTCCTACCTTTTCTTTGTCAATACCGCTAACGGTTATATCATCACCTTTTGGCTCTACAGTTACACCACTAAGAATTTCTGCTCGGCGTGGTGAACGTTCACCAAGAAAATTTTGAATGAGAACTACATTTCCCTCGACAGATGTTTTAATGGGAAAATGAGAGAATACTGTCTTCATTTTATATTCAAATCCTACGGTAACGCCTTTTATCATGTTCTTAATGTGTGCAACAAAGGTATTCACCAAGGCCTTGTCTTTTCGCCGGAGAGATTTGCAACTTACATCCATAATCTTGCCATCAATCTTTAGATATATTTCTGGGTGAGAAAAAGCTCTTGATACAGTTCCTTTTTCCCCTTTTACCGTTACGTTGTTGTTTTCTAGAGTAATTTCTACGTTGTCAGGAATGGTGATTTTTTCTCTTAACTCTTTTTTCTTTTTCATAGATCATCACTTTTCAAATTCAGTATACATAGGCCAGTAGTTTTCCACCGATGCCAATTTTTTTAGCCTCTGCGTGTGTAACTATGCCTTGAGTCGTCGTCAATATCAATATGCCAAAATCTCTGGCTGGAAGATACCTTGATTCCCATTTTTCCAGATTTTCTCTTTTTACAGGGTATCTTGGTTTTATAACACCACAGTTGTTGATATTTCCCAGTAGTTTCACTTGGAATACTCCTGCTTTTCCATCATCAATACGCTCAAATTCACCGATGTATCCCTTTTCTTTTAGAAGGTTCAGAACTCCTCCGATTAGTTTGGATGAAGGCTGAACGGTACATGTGCCTTTTCCTTTTATTTCAGCATTCTTCATAAGGGATAATGCATCTGCAAGTGGATCATTTAACATGTAATTTTAGCCTCCTATGAATATTTTTTAAAACCCAGTTCTTCGGCTTTATCTCGAAAACATTGTCTACACAGATGAAGTCCGTATCGCCTGACTAGGCCTCTTTTTCTTCCACATCTCTCGCATCCTATCGTTCTACCGTAGAATTTCTTTCTCTCTTTTATCTTCATGTTTACACGACCTCCACATTAAATGCTTCAGCGAAATATTTCATGGTTTCTTCCTTTTTTACTCTGTGTTTATGCGGTATTTTTCTGCGGTCGATACGTCTGCGTTTTATTCTGTATCCTGCTTTTTCAATTGTTATACATATGTCCATTCCAAATATCCCGATGCTCGGATCGTATTTTTGATCCTTAAATAATGTGTGATCCGGTACTCCAAATGATAGGTTTCCTTCACCATCAAACGAGTAATCGGCCATCTTATTTCCACGCGTTTTTAATGCATTTATTAAAAAATTTCTTGCTTCTTCTCCACGTAACGTGACTTTACATCCAAGTGGCATGCCGTCTCTAATGCCCCAGTCTTTGTTTGTGGTCCTGGAAATTGTTTTTACTGGTTTGTGATTGGTGATGTTTTTTAATACGATCTCGGCTTTGCCAAGTCGTTCGCCCGCTTCGCCTACTCCGATGTTAACCGTAATCTTTTCAATCTTTGGTTTAAAAACAAATTTTTGTTTTTCTTTGGGCTGTTCTTTTATTTGTTCTTTTTTTGTCTTTGGTTCTTTTTTTACAGTTTTTTTGGTAGTCTTTTTAGTAGCCTTTTTTTCTGCTGCACTCATTGTATTTTCACCTCAGGCAGTGCTATTGCTGGCTTGGTTTTTCCAATGGGAAATACATAATCTGTGATAGTTGAAAATTCTGTCTCGCCTTTCATTTTTGCTAGATTTGGCTTTGATGATTGAACAACTTCAACATCCACTATATTTGCTGTTTGACCATAATGGCTTCCGCCGATAATCATGGCAATTGTTCCCTTGGCAAATGGGTAAACTTCGGTGATTTTTTTATCTGAAAAAGAAAATTTCAATACATCTCCAGTTTTGTACTCATCTTTTTTCACTATGATGTTTCGTCCATCGTGAAGATTAAGTTGTATTTTGTTTCCATTCACTATTTTTTTATTCTGAATCCGGCATAGTTTCCATTCGGCATTTTCAGATGGGATATCCACAAGAATTAGTTTGCCCCTTCGGTCAAATAAAACTCTAAAATCTTTTTTCAATTTTGGAATGGATATTACATCCATAAATCCGCAAGGGAATTTGTGGTTTTTTCTTACAATGCCATCTACTGAAATCTCTCCGTTGGCAATTATTCTTCTTGTTTCTTTATAGGTGTCACATAAACTCAAGTACTCTCTAACTATAAGTCCTAACGGTATCGATTTTTCAAGGGCATGTGGGCCCGGCGATGATCTTATTGTCCATTTTTCCTCTTTTCTATGCAGTCTTAATGTTCTCGGTGCTGCGAGCCTCTTTAGGTGCTTACTCATTATTTTTCCCCCTCTTTCTTTTTCTTAGTTTTTGTGGGAGTCTTTTTTGCAGGAGTTTTTTTCTCTTCAACTGCTTTCTTTTCGGCTTTGACTTTTGGTTTTTTTGTTTCCGTTGCAGGTTTTTCTTCAACTTTCTCTTTAGGCTTCGGCTCTGTAATTTCCTCTGTTTTTTCCGCTGGTTCTACAGTTTCTTCTACTGCAACCTCTTCCTTTGCCTTCTCCTTTTCTTCTTCTGCTTTTCTCTTTTGTTCTTCTTCCGCTTGCTTTAGTTGTTGTTCTGCTTCCTTTTCAATTTCTTTCTTTGCCTCTTCAGAAAGCCCCTTTTCTAGTTTTTTCCTTCTCCATTTATCTGTTAAATTTAATTTTGTAATCAATAAATTGCTAGCATGCAGAGGTCTTGCAATCTTTTTTCCATCTGCCTTGGTTGTTGTTAGACCTTCAATTTCTACGTATCTTTTCTTTATATTGACATGTGCGATTTTGTCCTCATGCCCCTTAAAGCTGCCTCTCATGACTTTTACTGTGTCACCTTTAACTACGGGTATGCTTCTTCGGTCGTATTTCAATAGCAGATTCTCTTCCAGATGTGAAGCTATCCACTTCCTCTTTTTATGAAGAGGGGCGTTGAACAACTCTTTTCTCTGTTTCCCGGGTCTTATTGATTTCATTTTTAATCCACTCATACTATTATTGATGCAGTTGCAGCTATCTTAGGCCAACGCTCTGCGGCTTCTAGTGCGACGGGACCTTTTATCATAGTTCCTTTCGTTTCTCCCGTATCTGTAACGATAACTGCAGCGTTATCCTCAAATTGAACCATGGTCCCATCTGATCTTCTAAAGGGCCTTCTCTGGCGTACAATAACCGCTTTCATCAACTGTCGTCTCATGTCCACTGCACCTTTTTTAACACTGATTATCACCAAGTCGCCTATCCCTGCTGTTGGTAACCGACGATGCGTTCCCTTTAGTTTTGGGGTCATGATTATTTGAACTATCTTTGCACCCGTGTTGTCTATACACTCAAGTCGAGCTCCGACGGGCAACCCTCTCATTGATCTACCAGCAATGCCTTTCATATGTCATTCTCCATCATAATTTTTCTATGGTTACAAACGATATTGTTTTACTAATCGGTCTGCATTCTGCTATGCGCACTTCATCTCCCACTTCTACTTTCATGCATGGGGCGCAATGTGCAGAATACTTGGACGTTCTTCTTTCATATCTTTCGTACTTAGGAATAAAACGTAAATAGTCTTTTTTTACTAATATGGAATTTCGCATTTTAGTTGATGATACTACTCCTGTTATTATCTGCCCCCTCACAGATAAACTACCATGAAATGGGCAATTTCTGTCGTTACAGCTCTCGCTAGGTGGTTTGACGTTTATCCCTATATTTCGCACTTCTTTCTCTTTCTTTTTTGCCACAGTTTTTCACCTTGCTTTTTTTATACGGTCTTCAGGTCTATATGTCAATCTTGAACCGTTCAATATTGTTTTTTTTTCATTATCTTCAAATTCAAATTTTGCAGTATTTTTTGCTATTCTTTTACATTTATTGTCGATCTCTATGAGGAAGGTGTTTTTCGTTTCATCTATTATTATGCCCGTTTTGTCATTCCATTGAGGATCTTTGCATTCTCTGATGATAACATGTCGGCCTATGAGCTCTTCTCTAGCCAACGTTTCTTCGTCCATGTTATCCTCTCATTGAGAATTTGGGCGCATTGTAATTGGTTGAAAGTCCAATCAATTGTTTCTATAGTACTTCAACCACAAATCCCATTTTCTCTAATGTTTCCTTTACTCTTGTCCTGTGGTCACCCTGAAGTTCTATCTTGCCTTCTTTTATCGTACCGCCGCAGGCGCAGATGGATTTAAGTTTGCTTACCAGCGCGTTGATGTCCACTTCATTTGAGTTTACGCCGTCTACGACGGTCATCATCTTTCCATACCGTCGTTTGTCCACTGCGATACTGATCTTCTGCTGTTCTCGAGCAATGTCTTCACAGACGCAGATCTCTTTCGGCAGACCACATACTTGACATATATCGCTCATTTATGTTTCTCCTTCCTCCCGCATGATGGTTAATAGCTTTGCAATAGACATCCTTATCTGCCTGATTTTACCAGGAGATGCAGGGGATCCACCCATTGCAGCTATTCCTCTCTCATGCATAAGTTCTCTTTTCAACTCTTCTAATTTTTCGCGTCTTTCCTCAAGAGTAAATTCTCTAATTTCTTTGGCCTTAAGAACCATATTTAGGCAACCTCTTCAAGTATTTTTCTTAAACCCTTAATGATGTTTGCAGCTGTTTTTTCTCCGATACCTTCTATTGCTGCTAGGTCATCTACGTCCAACTCGTATAGCTCTTCTAGTGAAGTGATTCCAGCTTTTTCGAACTTTTTAACAATTGATGGGCCTACTCCTTTTATTTCTGTAAGTTTTTTGATATCGGTTTTTTTCTTTTCGACTTCAGGCTCTTTCTTCTCTTCTACCTTTTCTACTACTTTTTCTTTTGGTTTTTCTTCTTCGCGAGCTTTTATCTTTATCTCGTCAGGTAGTTTGGAATCCGGTCTCATGATTCTAACTTTAATACCAAATATGCCCACTTTCAGTTTTGCTGATGCATAACCAATATCCATGACTTGTTTTGCAGTTTCGCCGCAGAATTTAATATGTCCTTCTGTAAATTTTTCTGTTCTGTGCCGTTCGCCCGTAAGTTTTCCCGCAATTACAACTTGACATCCTTTTGCCCCCGCATCCATGATTCTTTTAACGGTTGAATGTCCTGCTCTTCGGAAATGCCATCCTCGCTCAAGGGCCTCGGCAAGTTTTTCTGCCATTATCTTTGCATTCAAGGAAGCGCTACTTCCCGCCTCCTGGATCTCAATCTGAGGGTTATCAACATGGAATTTGTTTTTTATGTCTTCAGTTATCTCTTTTATCTTGTTACCACTTTTACCGATAACCATGCCCGGTCGCTCTACAAGTATGTTTATCCTCGTTCCCATGGGTGTTCTCTGGATATTCATACCACCAAACCCAGCGCCCTCTATCTTTTTGATCAGGAATTCCTTGATTAGTAATCTATTTGTATTTTCTCTTATGAATTTACGTTCTCCGGCCATTACTCTACCTCTTCAAGGATTATTTCTATATTGGCTGTTATTTTATTCTTATCCGTGGCTCTTCCCTGGGCCCTTGGCATCATTCCTTTGAGTACCCTGCCACCATATGCTGATATATGTGAGATTTTCATGTTTTCTGCGTCGAACCCTTTGTATTCTGCGTTGTTTTCTGCGTTTTCTAGAGTTTTCAACATGTATCTGGCTGCTTTTTCAGGGTACCTTCCAGGCCCTATACCTCTTTTATGCGCCACTTTTAATTTATGGAATACAGATGGAAGAGGACGTTTCATGGCTATTACTTCCTCTAGATACTTTTTCGCTTTTTCTATTTTCATGCCTTTTATAGCATAGGCTAGATTCATGGAGTCTTTTACTGAACAATGCAGTTCATATCCATATGCTTTCGCGGTTTTATCTGAATCTACTTGTGTTGAATATTTTTGCATGTTTCATCACTTCAAAGGCATATATTTGGACGATCTGGTAGCACCTACGCCAGGTCCTGTGTGTTTTACTTTCTTACGGGTCAGTGAAAATTCCCCTAGGTAATGTCCTATCATATTGGGTTGTATATCCACCCGCTGAAATTCTTTACCGTTATGAATATCTATTTTATGACCAACAAAATCTGGTAATATTATCATATTTCTGCAATGAGTTCGAATAACATCTCCATGTTTTGCCTTTTTGAGTTCACTAAGGAATTTGTCTTGTCTTTTAGTTAATCCTCTTTTTAGTGTTCTGCGCATTCTTGAGGTAAGCAGTGGCATCAGTTCGTCGATGGAGAGTGCTTTGAGTTCTTCTAGGCTTAAATTGTGACATTTGAACTCTTTCTTCTGTACCTCTATCTTTTTACGCGCACTTTTTCTCCTGCTTTTTGCAGACATCTTGTGTTTTTCTTTATCTGCCATATTATCTATCTTCTCCCAGTTCGTTTCGCTGCAATATTTCCAACCTTTCTACCAGGAGGCGCACCACGAGGTACGCAACTCGGTTTTCCCACATGTTGATGACTTCCTCCACCATGGGGGTGATCAACAGGGTTCATCGCAACTCCTCTAACGACAGGATAACCTTTTCCTCGTGCTCTATATGCGATAGATTTTTTTCCTGCCTTTAGGAATGGTTTATCTTTTCTTCCGCCACCTGCTATTATGCCTATGGTGGCTCTGCACATTGAGTCTAATGTTTTGAACTGACCGGATGGAAGCCGTATGGTCGTCCTTTCTTTTTCGTGCGATACTATATATGCGCTACTCCCACCAGCACGTACGAGTTTTCCTCCATCTCCTGAGGATAGTTCGATATTGCAAATTGGAGTACCTTCAGGTATTTTGCCTACGGGCAAGACATTGCCAACTTCAACTTCATCTTTGCTATCTGTAAATTTTATTTTATCTCCCACTTCAGCTCCTTCGTGGGCCACAGCCAATATTTTTTTATTATTCTCCAACTTGACACTTGCTAAAGGGGCCGAACGTCCAGGATCGTGAATTATATCCTCAACTACTCCTTCATGTGCCCCTCTATCTTGAATATATTTAACCTCACCTCTAAATCTGTGTGAGGGAACCTCATATCTTCCGTGTACTCTTCCACGTCTCTGTTGTATTAATTTCTTACCCATAATATCTTGCCTCTAGAATATTCCAATTCTCATACCAATATCTTCGGCTTTGAACTCAGGCATAAATGTGACAGTTGCTTGTTTGCCAATTTTTGTTATTCTTGTATTTACTGCTTTTACTTTTACATCGAACATCTTTTCCACGGCTTTTTTAATCTGTTGTTTATTGGCTCTTCTCTTGACTACAAACTCCAGAGCATTGTTTTTTTCCATTATATTCATAGTTTTTTCTGTAACGTAAGGATGATATATTATTTCATAAGGATCCATTGGCATTATCTGTTCCCTCCCATTTCTTTCAGTGCAGATTTAGTAAATACTGTTAATCTTCCAGCATCTCCACCGGGTGCAAGATACTCTATGTTTATATTTTTAGGTTTAATAACATCGACGCCGACCAGGTTACCAAAGCCTTTTTTGACTTCTTCTTTTGTAGAAACAACTAGTATAGACTTGGGAGTTTTGTAACGCCTTCCTCTTGTTTTTCCTCGTCCAGCACGTACATGTTTTCCATTTGTAGCACGGATAACATCAGTATATAGACCAATTTTTTCCAAAACTTCTATGGCATCTTTTGTCTTTTTTATTTTTTCAAAATCGTCTTCTACTATCACAGGTAATGTCATTTTTTCATCAAATTTGTGTCCACGTTTTGTAACAATTTCTTTTTCTGCTGTTGCAGCTAGGGCGGAGTTTATAGCGAGGATTCTTTCCTTTTTATTCATTTTTCTACTCCAGTCCCGTTGTACTTTTGGAGGATGTGCACGTCTTCCTCCAACTACACAAGGTGCAAGTGCTGCTGCGTTACCTTGGGCAAGTCGCGGAACACGTGACATGCCACGTCCTTTACCTACTGATTCAACAGAATGCTTTGCTCCTGCCAGAGGATCTGAACCATACGGTTGTCTTTTATTTGAATGAAGAACGTTAAAAGATTTTCTGATAATATCTGGACGGTAAGGTGTACTGAAAACAGCCGGTAAGTCGATCTTTTCTTTTACCGTGCCATCAATACCATAAACATTTATTTTAGTCATTGTCTTATACTCCTTGTTTGCTTGTGGTTGATATGTAGGTTATTTCTGGTTTTTCAATTTTTACACCACGTTGGTATCGTATTGCATCTCTCATACCTACTAGTCGTTTTGTAGGTCCAGGTATAGAACCATGAAGAACAACATATGAATTCCTAATAACACCATAATGTGGAAACCCGCCAGAAGGAGTTATCTCTGTTCCATTCTCACCGATTTTCAATACACGTTTGTTATATTCTGTTCGCTGATGATATCCTCTCTGTCCTGCTTGAGGAACTGTTGCCTGTATCCAATTTGGATGCCAAGAACCAGCAGTACCTATCATTCTACGATGCTTTGAGTTTTTATGAACGAGTAGTTTTACACCCCATCTTTTTATAACACCCTCAAAACCTTTGCCTTTAGTCACGGCAATAATATCAAGCATATCTCCTTCTTTGACTGCATCTTTTATTTTTATCTCCTTACCGAGTATTTCTTTTGCATAGTTTATCTGTTCTTCGATGCTACCTCCGCTTATTCTCAGCTCTCGTATTTCGGGAGTTTTCTTTGGTATACCTGTGACCAGCTTTGGCTGTGTGTGCACTAAAGCACGTATTTCATCGGCATCTTTAACAAAATCCCAGTTTTTCTTTTTCTCTTTTTTAGCTAAAGGCAATCTTTTTGAAAGTTCTGGATCAAGTTTTTCAGCCCAGATTTCACCTGTTGTCTGCAATCCCTGATATGTCTTCTTATAAACTCTAACAGCTGCAATTTTTATCGGTGGTGTTTCAACTATTGAAACAGGCATTCTGACTTCCCTTCCAGTTGTAGTTGACGTTGGTCTATAATCAACGATAAAAGCATGAGTCATACCTGCCTTATAACCTAAGAAACCCTGAATCTTTGGTTTATCCATTCCTTCGGGCCAACTTTTTATATGTGGCGTCTCAGCCCGTGCTCTCTTACGCGGTGAATATCCGTGGGAACCTCTTTTTGGGTGGTGTATATCTGGCATAACATACCCTCTACATTGTTATCTATCGATAGATTTTACTCATGTTATATCTAAACCGTGACATTTCACAAACAACCAAAAACGCAAGTTAGGGGCTGTTTGATACCGGGATTCTAAGCGAATTGCCCGATGGATGTCTGGTATAGACAAGGAATAAGGCATTAAGGATACAGTATATAAATTTTATTGCCTCATTCATCGACACTTTTTAATTTCAAAAAATAACAAAGGATTGATTTTATAAAGAGATGGATGTTATGAAAGTTGGAAGGGAAAATGAAAACAATATTGGTTGTGGATGACGAGCCCGATGTGCGTGATACTGTAAAAATGATACTTGAAAAAAGAGGTTACAGGGTCATCACAGCAGTTGATGGAGATGATTGCTTAAAGATATTACATGAGGAGAATCCCGATCTAATACTACTTGATATTATGATGCCTGGTACGCCGGTTAAAGATATCGTTGGGCAAATAAAAAATAGTAAGATTGCTTTTATGAGTGTAGTTAGAATTTCAGAAGCTAGAAAGAAGGGCATGTGCAAGCAAGATAATGTCGTAGATTTTATTCAGAAACCATTTGATGTTGGTGAATTAATTCAAAGAGTAACGCTTATCTTAAAAGAGTAGCCAGTAAAACATATTTTTTAGAGATTCGAGAGCTTATAAATATACCGAAACTCATTTAAATTAACAATAGTTAACGGTAAGTAATTATGAATGGGGGGTATTAAATTGAGGAGAAGTTTGTCTATAATAATTGTAGGAATTTTAGTCCTTAGTGGACTTGGAGCTGTTGCACTAAATAGTGACGCTAAACAATCGAATAGTAACAACCTAGGGGACAAGATGTTTACCCATGCTGTTTTTGCAGAATTTGGCTCTACATCAAGTTGCCCTCATTGTCCATATGCACATATCGCTTTAAAGAACATCTATTACGGTGGATGGTATCCATTCTTATATACTTCCTTAGCACTGAATCATAATACCCATGCCAATGCTCGATGGAACGAATACAATGGATATGGTGTTCCTGATACTTTTTTTGATGGTGGATATAAAGTGGATTACGGGGCCTATGATAATGTCCAACAAATGATGAGTTGGTATAACACCACCATTAATCAATGTGGTAACAGAGTTGTGCCAGATATCGAAACAACCCTTAATGTCAATTGGCTTGGGAGCGCAACGATGGACATTCAAGTTTCAGTGGAAAATAAAGATACAACGCAATATAATGGGCGCATCCGAGTTTATGTCACTGAAATAGAATCGACAATGGGCTGGAAAGACGCCCAGAATCATCCCTACACGTTTGCATTTCTGGATTACGCATTCAACGAAGTTATCTCTATAGATGGTAGCGACACATGGACAGATTCTATAACGTGGGATGGACACAACTACAATGATGGATATGGCCATACCTTTGGTAATATCCAATATGGGAACATCATGGTCATCGCAGCTGTATTCAATTCACAAGGGCATTCAGCATATTCAGATCCACCAGATAACCAACATCCATTTACCGCATATTATGTCGATGATGCCGCAGGGTTCTGGGTGGGAGAAAACACTCCACCAAACACACCAAGTAATCCTAACCCAGCAAATGGAGCAACAGGTGTAGATCTTAACAAAGATTTGAGCTGGACCGGTGGCGATCCTGATCCTACCCATGATACCGTCACATATGATGTTTATTTTGGTACAAGTAGTCCTCCGCCGCTTGTATCGCCTGGTCACTCTACAACGACTTATGACCCTGGAACAATGAGTGCTGGAACTACATATTACTGGCAGATCATCGCAAAAGATAACCATGGCGCGTCTACCACGGGGCCTATCTGGCATTTCACTACTGCGGGCGGGAATCAGGCGCCGAGCGCACCAACGATAACTGGTCCAGCAAAAGGAAAACCAGGAATTAAATACGATTATACATTAAACGCAGTAGATCCTGAAGGGGATAACGTATACTATTTCGTCGATTGGGGAGACACAACAAACAGCGGATGGATTGGCCCTTATGCATCAGGTGTTAACGTAATTGTAAATCACACATGGTCTGCTAAAGGAAGTTACACCATACAAGCAAAGGCCAAGGATACTCATGGAGCTGAGGGTCCATGGGGTTCACTACAAATCAGTATGCCTAGACTCAGCGTTTTCACCAATACGCTATTCATGAAATTTTTAGAGCGATTCCCACATGCATTCCCGCTACTAAGGCAAATACTTGGGTTATAAATCTAAGCTTGAGCTTTAAACCCTCCTTCTTTTCTTTCTATTTTTTAAACATAATTTTATCTATTTTTAAAAACGGACATAATGTAGACAATTGCCGAAAAAAAGTAAAAAAAGCTTTATATATAAGCAGACAATCAAAAATTGGAGAGGGATGGGAGTAGAAGAAATTCTTTTCTATTCATAGGGGAGCCTCTCGGACCTCAACCCCCTTTCTACCTCTCCAAATTTTAACTTAAAATGATTTATTTTTTTAATCTAGAATATTTTTGGTATTATTCTCCAGGGTACTTTTTCCATATATTCTTTGTATGAAATGCCATATTGTTTTATTAGATGTTTTTCTTCATCAATTATGCTCCATATCATGATTGGTATGGCAATGATTGCAATTGCCAGAGCAAATAAAGAATGGAAGAATAAGGCAAGTCCAAAACCAACTATGAGTAGCGAAGTATAGTGAGGATGCCTAATATGTCTAAATATGCCATCGGTTACAAGTTGTCCTTTAAACGTTTTATGCCAGAATATCTCCCATTTAAAATAAACAAAGCTGCCTAGGAAAAAAACAAGTAAACCTGTTATAACTGTCACAAGCCGGTTTGTCGGAATCTTCCACACTCCATATATTGCTGTTAGCGGTCCTATCAATATAATAAGCAGAAGCGGGGCGTAGTGAGCAATAAAAAGTGCTCGCAGCTCTTTGGGTGGTCTATATTTCAACATCTTTTTCAATTTGTTTAAACGAATCTTATGCCGCCTTTTTCTAGAATGATGTCACGCGGCTTGAGCGAGTGTTTGGTGTTTCTCATCTTCACTACAGCCATTTTTCTTCTATCCATGGTCGGATCTAGACTAAGAACAATAACGCCATCAGCCAGAAACTCTGAAATGCCATCTCTGGAGAGAAGAGAAGAACCCGCAGGTAACTCTGATGTAACTACGGAAGTCGCTTCAGTTGTTTCTAATGCACTCATTATATACCGTAAATGCAACCTTCTGATTGGCAGATTAGTGTCTGGAGGAAAGTCATCGGGAGTTGTGATACCACTATTACTCTGAATTTCCGTATTTTCTATATATATCGGCATTTCAGACAATGGTGTAATTGAGTCTAATACAATCCTATCGTACTTCCCAGATAGAATCTCGTTGGTCATGCTCTCGTAAACAAGCTTTTTGTTTATATTTAAAAATAGGAATTTCATAAGCTTTTTTTCGATAGCTGGCTGAAAGTCAAACCCAATTTCTCTTGTTTGAACTATGATGCCCTCAACTTTTTTATCCAATGTCAAAAAAAGACATTTTTCTCCATTTTTAACTCCAGTATATAAAAATTGGAAACAAAAAATGCTTTTGCCACTTCCAGGTGGGCCAGAAACTAAGGTAATTGAGCTTTTTGGTAAGCCCCCTTCGATTATATTGTCCAGGCCATCGATACCTGTTTTTACTCGCTCCATTTTAACCACCTTCAAATTTACTTCATCCAACATATCTAGCTAACCAAATGCGATATCTAACTAGAGATATATGTATATTATCTATTTTTGTCCCGTTTTTCGGCATCCTGATAAAAAATGCTAAATTCTCAATTTTAACTAAAAATTCAGGCGTATAGATATACTCCAGGAGAAACGGGCTATAAGTGTATAGAAATATTTATATATAGAGCAAATTAAAATATTAATTAGAAAATAAAAAAATCTCGATGGTTAAGTCAGGTGGGAACCATGACTGGAAAAGACACACACATCTGGATCTGGATTGAAAACGGCAAAATACTCAAAGCCATATCCAGCGTAGAAGAAGGAACACTAAGGATTTACGATGAAAACGACTGCCTGATACTGAAAAGAACCGGATTAAATAGATATCAAGTAAAAGAAATTGAGATTAATCTCATAATGTATGGGGCAAAAAGACTAAGCAAACAAGCAGAGCCCTTCAAATTTTTATAAAAAATTAAGCAATTCTACGGATTTAATAAAACACGCTTCTCAGGATAAACTTTTATGCCATGATCTGTAATTTCCATACATACGCTCTTCTTCTCGTGTTTGCCGTATCTCATCTTCAGAACTTCTATGGCATTTTCACGAACATCCTTTTTCTGAATGTTATAAAGTACAATTATACCATCAGCTAAAAACTCCTCTATTCCGCTCTCGCTATATTTCTTCGGCATCTGCTCTGTTTCAGTAACCAAAAACGATGTCGAGCCCGTCTCTTCAAAAAAATTGAACAATTGCTGAAGATACACGCGATAATTTTTTTCTTTGCTTATTGATACAGCAATAATAGATGTCAAGGAATCAACGGCAATAACCTCAGGATGAAAATCTTTAGGAATAATCAAAGGCTTTATCTTATAAGAGATCTCAGTTGCAGACCCCGAGCCACCAACCGAACCAAATTTCATCCTCAAAATATCAAGTGGATTGATCTTTTGAATCAAAAAGGTCCCATCATCAATAAACTTTTTTACATCCCAATTAAAATTTATCATACTTTTTTCAATACGTTCGACGCTCTCTTCAAAACTGACATACATACATTTTTTGCCCTTAGAAATAAGATTATAACATATCTGCCTGCACAGTGTACTCTTGCCAGTCCCCGCCCCGCCAGCCACCAATACAGAGTTGCCTTTGGGAATTCCACCGTCTGCAAACAAATCATCTAGTCCACTAATGCCTGTTTTAAGCACCTCAAGTTTTTTAGTCGAATCCGTATCTTTTACTTTTTCCATTTTTAAACCGCTCTTATCCCAACGCCATACTAATTTTTTTTAAAAAATTATTCTTTATCTACATCTCATCCTCTTATTTATCGTATTGACTATATGGCATAGTCAATAAAAAAACTTTCTTATCGGATTCGTCGAATATAAAAAACTGATTGTAACTAAGGCTCTATATCTAATTCTTTCAAACCCATCCTGGACCAAGTTGCGCTTCTATATATACCTCCGTAACATATAACTCAATAGGATTACCACCAGACTTTTGCTTTATCTCTACATACGTCGGTGTTTCAGACGGATCTAATTTTACGTCGACTAGATGCCCCATAGAATGATTAAGTGATTCATTCCAAGCATGCGGATAATCAGTATAAATTTTTATACTAGTTCCTCCTTGGATGGGGAAGGGATTACCTGGAAAAGGTTTGGTATCTAAGTAGTTCGTACGTATGATACATTTTCCATATCCACTAGTAGAGTTTTTATTTTCTTTCCCGATAAATCTCGTGAGATTAAAATATAAACTTATCTTAGATGCCTGAGTTTTTATATCAATAGGGGGATCGACTCGCATTACAGAGTTTCCAGTTGGTTGTTTTACAATAATCCCTCCTCCCTCAAGAATATAGGTTTGATCAACATAATATGAATTATATGCATCGTATTTAATCGACGTTAATGGAACTGAAAATGATCCACTCCAACTTAGCATACTATCTTCATCTTCTATAACATTGAGATCGCCAAAGGCTCTAGCTGTTACAAAATATGGTAATTCTCTACTTCCCAAATTAATCATAGAAAACATTGGCGCACTTGATTTGGTAACCGTCTGGATATCAATCATAGATTTAAGATATGAAAACTGATTTGATACCTCGTCCATATGTTCAGCTTCTCTCTGAGTCATTACTTGAGGAATATATACCAATTGTATCGTAGAAATAACTACGGCCACAAGGGCAACTATGAGAAGCGCCTCGATTACACCTGCTACTCCTTCATCTTCCTTAGTAAAATTTCTTTTTTTCATCTCTCCTTCCTACAAGCACAATATGTATGTACTATAACTTATATTTTTCTTGTTTTTCTAAATAACTTTAAAGAAGGTAAATTTGATTCTTATTTTCGAACCCAAGAATGATTCAATGGATTATTCTAGGTTGGAGGCATGTTTATATGGGTATGACATTTGCAGAAAAGATACTTGCAAAATATGCTAAAGAAAAAAAAGTAGTGCCCGGTCAAATTGTAACTGTAAAACCTGATCATCTGCTCATGCATGACAATGCGGCACCAATCATAAAAAAAATACAACCCGATCTTGTCGAGTACGGTATTGTTAATTCAGAACTACCTGTTATAGTCCTTGACCATGTTATTCCAGCATCCGATGAAAAAACAGCTACAAACCATAAAACTATCAGAGAGTTTGTCAAAAAATATAAAATAAAACATTTTTTCGATGTAGGTGCCGGAGTCTGTCATCAGATTATGGTTGAAAAAGGTCTGGCTTTACCTGGACAACTCATCCTGGGAAGTGATTCACATACCTGCTCCTATGGAGCAATTGGTGCGTTTTCTTCGGGTATTGACCGAACTGAGGCGGCAGCATTACTACTTACTGGCGAAACATGGCTAAAGGTTCCTCAGAGCATCAAAATCACCTTGAAAGGAGCATTGCAACCAGGGGTTTTTGCAAAAGATATAATCCTTAGAATCATTGGTGATATTTCAGCTTCAGGTGCGGACTATTGTTCCGTTGAATTTCATGGTGATATTCAACAATTTTCAGTTGAAGAAAGGTTCACCATTGCAAATATGGGCGTTGAAATGGGAGCAAAGAATGCGTTTTTCCCGGTTGACAATGTTACGATGCAGTATCTAAAATCCATTGGCATCTCAAAATATAATGCTATTGATTCCGATAAAGATGCATCATATGCAAAAGAATTAACATACGATCTTTCCGATATTCTTCCGGTGGTGGCATTGCCTCACAGCGTAGATAATGTGAAGAGTGTTAGCGAAGTAGAAGGAATAGAAATCCAACAATGCCTCATCGGCACTTGCACGAACGGCAGACTTTCGGACCTTAAGATTGCTGCCAAAATTTTGAAAGGAAAGAAAGCTCATCCAAATGTACGATTGCTAGTACTTCCTGCTTCAAGGCAGATATATTTGGATGCGTTAAAAGAAGGAATAATTGACACTCTTGTTGAGGCCGGTGGAGTAATACTACCTCCTGGATGCGGTCCATGTCTTGGCGCCCATCAAGGAGTACTTGCGCCAGGTGAAAGATGTTTAAGTACATCGAACAGAAATTTCAAAGGACGCATGGGTTGCAAAGAATCAGAGATATATCTTGCAAGTCCTGCTACAGTTGCTGTTTCTGCTATTTATGGTAAAATTACTGACCCTCGAAAGGAGGTGCGATAAATGAAGATTTGGAAATATGGTGATAATATAAACACCGATATGCTCTTTCCAGGAAAATACACATACACTTGTAGTACGCCTGAAGAAATAAAACCACATCTTCTAGAGGATCTTGACTCGTCATTTGCTAAAAATGTGAAAGAAGGTGACATTATATTTGCTGGGAAAAACTTTGGATGTGGTAGCTCGCGAGAACAACCAACAGTAGGACTAAAAGCAGTTGGAATGGCGGCTATCGTTGCAGAAAGTTTTGCCCGTATTTTTTACCGTTCATCGATCAATCAAGGTCTGCTTCTTATAGAGTGTCCTGATGCAGTAAAGACTTATCGTGAGGGCGATAGCGTATCTCTTGACGTTGAAAACGGCAAAATTATCGTTGGTGGAAAATCTTATTCGTTCCCAAAACTTCCCAAAGAAATACTTGCCATACGCGATGCGGGTGGATTGCTTGCTTATACACGTACTAAACTGAAAAATAAGAAATGATTTTTTTCATCAATCTTTAGCGTTATAAACTGGATGTTTTCCTTCTAAATGTTCTTTTGAAATTTTTTGGTAAGTTTCTGCATTAGAACGAGCCATCTCAGCAAATTTTTTATCCTGTTTAATTACTTTTCCAGGAACACCCAATACCAAACTATTTTCAGGAACCTTCATATCTGTTGTAACAAGTGCATTGGCACCAACAATTGAACCTCTTTCAATTTTTGCTCCATTTAGTATCGTTGCATTTATACCGATTAGGCAATCATCTCCAATAGTTGCTCCGTGTATTACCGCTGCATGTCCAAGTGAAACATTTTTGCCTATCTTTGCACTGTGCTCTTTATCACAATGTATTACACAGCAATCCTGAACATTTGATCCATCGTCTATTTTGATAGAATTTTCATCACCACGGATAACTGCATATGGAAAAACACCGCAGTTTTTACCGATTGTAACGTCACCGATTATTACGGCGGTTTTTGCGACAAAACTTGATTTGTGTATTTCTGGTTTCATATTATTCACTCAGTTTTCTGGTAAGCTTGAATTTGTTTTATAATTTGTGTTTGCATTTTCAGAATAAATAAACTTATACAACTTATTTATTTTATAAATAAATAGAAAATTAGAAATACAACATGACAAATATAAATTACGACCTAGGGAGCTGTGGAGGCTGTTCTAAGAGGGAGATGAAATATCATATGTCAAAGTTCATCAGAATTTGCAATAGGAAGATTTTCATTTTATTTATAACCTTCATACTGTTTTTCAGTGTTTTAAATATCTCAACTATTGTACGTGCCGATTCCAAACCGGATCTTATAATAGATTCTTTGAATTGTCCTGAAAATATCAATGAAGGGGACAATGTAAAAATCATAGTTAAAATAAAAAATATCGGTACAAAAAACATCTCGGTTGGTACGATCATAGGATTAGGATTGTATGTAGATGGTGTACTTGTGGCAACCAACAGTACTTCAAAAGGTTTGGTTGTAGGTGCATCCCGTTTTGTGAATTTTAGTTGGATTGCTACACTGGGTGTGCAAACCCAGCGGCTTCTAAGAGCGTTTGTGGATTACCAAGGAACAATTCTTGAAAGCAATGAAGACAATAATATCTGGGACAAATTCATCAATGTTTATGAAAGACCTACCGAACTAAAAATTATTAATTTCTTAGTTCCTGCTGTATTACGCGTAAATGAAACGGTTGATATCTACGCAAATATAACAAACAACGGTAAAGACACGCACGACACTATTTCCGCAAAATTAAGTACAGATAAAGAAGGAGTTATTCAAACCAAAACAAAAGAAAATGGCTTGGATAAAGGCAAAACGTATAATTTTTCATTCAAATGGACTCCGCGTTATTTCGGAAATCAAAATATAAATGTAACCATAACCCACGGGGGCAAAATCCACGATTATCGTCAAATAACAAAGTTTGTGGATGTGGCTCAGTTGAAATGGTGGAATGCCAGTTGGCATTACAGACATTTCGTAGTTGTGAAAGGTAGAGGTAACGTATCTTTATCACTTAATTTCACAAAATTTTTGAATGACTTGAATGTATTTTCTCAAAAATTTGAAAATGATACGATACGGATTATCGAGTACCTCACAAATGGAAGTATTGTTCGCCAGATAAATCTTTATACGTTTAACGAAAGCCTCGGTTTTAATTCTACAAACAACGCTACAGGAACGCTCTTATGGAATGTATCTGGCTCTTCGACTGAAAAATATTATTGCATTTATTTTGATGTAGGAAGCAATCCCGGAGATAGAAAGGTTCTAAATGAGACAAATATGATTAACTCCGGCAGTGCCAATCTGAATTATTCTGGCTTTGTTGGAGGATGGTGGACTGAGATTGTCCAGCCGATTAATGGTAGTTATTGTCTTGTTGATACATCCATAAACATCACAGCACTTACCACGGCTAGAGCTGAAAATGTTATAGCACATATATGGACTTTAAATGAAAACCATAACCTCACTCTAGTCAATACAGGGAATAATATTAGTTGGAGCAACAATTTTTACTTCGATAAAGAAGGCCTCTGGAAGATTAGAATTACTGGCAGAGATAAAGCTGGATACGAATCTGCGGCAGATGAACATAGTTTTTATGTTGGAAAACCAGATCTCAAAGTTGTAGATATTGGCATTACTACAGATTGGACGCCCACGTCTCCAAATGTTTACAAAAATGACACTGTAAATGTAACTGCTACCATCAGAAGTTATAATGCTACCATAGGTAATGTAAATATATCTGTTTATATATATGATACTAGCAGCAATCTATCGGTCTACAATTCTAACATCAACAGTGTAACTGTGATAAAAGATAAGGAAAATAAGTTTAGTTTTTCTCCAAAATGGTACGCCAGTAAAATGGGAAAATACAAGGCAGTTGTAACAGTAGACCCTGCGAACAAAATCGGCGAATCAAATGAATCAAACAATCAACTTACAAAAGATATAACTGTATATGGTTGGCCTGATCTAGCAGTTTTAAGTGTTATTCTTCCCTCAGATTCTATTATAGAAATGAATACCGTAAAAATAGATGCCGTTATTGCCAACAAGGGATACGCAAATGCTACCGACTATGAGGTAAGACTTTACATTGAACCAAACCAGACAGGAAACATGAAATATGACGAGGCATACAAAAGATACAGCACTTTAGTCAGTGTTCCCATGAATACAAGCAAACAGATTAGTTTGTTCTGGAATTCAACTCAGCCTGGTGATTGGATGGTGGGAGTTAAAATTATTACAACTGACACAAAAAGAGATACAAATATGTTAAACAACCAGCTGCCGTCCAATAGAACATTAAAGGTCAAGTCGATAGAACGAAATCCACCTGTAATATCAAAAATTACTGTTTTACCTAAACCGCAGGAGCAAAGCGGATCTGTTACTATCTCTGCGGATATCACTGATGATTCCGGACTGAGTTCGGTTATCATCAAGATAACTAATCCAAACGGTAGTAATGTCTACAATGGAAGTATGACAAGAATCAGTGGAAATACGTTTAGTTTAGTTTTTAGAGATACACTTACTGTTGGGGTCTATAGGTTTAACATTACTGCTGTTGACATATCAATTCACGCAAATAAGGCCAAAGCGTCAGATAATTTTACAATAACTAAAGATTCGACGCTGCCATCCATAAGCTATTTTGATGCCAGACCACACGCCCAGTTGCAAGATGAATATGTAAATATAGAATGCATAGCGATAGACAACATTGGCATAGAAACCGTTGAAGTTACCATTACACATCCTGACGGAAGCAAAGAAGAGAAAAGTATGACATTTTCATCTGATGGCAAATACTTGTATAGTAAAGCCTACGATGGGCTTGGCAAATATAGCTTCCGCATTTTAGTAAAAGATAAGGCTGGTAACGAAGTTACGACAGATTACAAAGCATTTTGGATTACTCAAGATGTAAATGATAGTGATAACGATGGCATGCCCGATTGGTGGGAAGAAAAATACGGTCTAAACCCCGAGGATCCAGCAGATGTAAATGGAAACATAGATGGAGATGAGTATACAAACCTGAAAGAATACAAGATTGGTACGAACCCTGCCAAAGATATCTTTCTAGAAAATGCTGGCTACAGAGTTAAGGAAAACGGTGGTTTTCTTGCTGCAGCAATTGTTCTATTCATTGTAATAGTTCTAATGTCGATTTATGGTAAACGGAGGAGATTGAAATGAAGTGGAGTGAGGGCCCAGGAGTATTTAACCTAATGATTTTACTTGGATTTTGGCTGCTGTTTTTTTCTATATTTGGAGTAATATTTAACAAAGATTGGGTTCTGCCAATTCTAGCATTATTTGGACTTTTGTTTATCCTGACTATAATAGTTATTTTAAAATCAAAAAAACCATCTGTGGATGAAACAACTGAAGAATTTGAAAAAACTCTTGAAGGCGGATTATATCATTTTAAATGTCCAAATTGTAATGGAATTTTTGCCATCAAAAAATCAAAGCATAACAATAAAAAATATTTTAAAATGACATGTCCGGATTGTGGAAAAGTGGCTACTGTATCTCCATTAGCAACATGCGTGGAAGAAGAGATACCTGAGAAGAAATCGGTTAATGTGAATTTTAGATGTGCAAACTGTGGGGAAGGCGTGACAGTTTGGGCTGAGGGAACCGATCTGTATCCAGATGTGTGCGTGTATTCGTGTCCCTACTGCGGCATAGAAAAAACCCTGAATAAAATCTAAATTCTGTGTCTTATTTTTATAGCTTCACCACGTGTGGATTCTTTCATTTCAGATCCATTCATCAATGCTACACCAACGGCACACAGTTTCTTGCTTTTTAGTACGACTACTTCGTCACCAATTCTAATTGATTCATCTGCATCTTTTATTCCTGGTGCAAAGACAGATCCTACTAATTCGAAGTCGTCGTATATGTTAACCCAGTGATATTTGGATTCAAATATTTTGTTAGCACCGTCCAAAGTTAATGAGATTAGTCCTCTCTGCTGTATAATCATGCCTAGTTGTTTATTGTTATACATTATCTTTAGTTCAGGATATCTTCCTTTTATGTTGCAATCTGCGAGTAGTTTTTTTGCTGTTTCTTTGCCAAATTGATATGATGCAAGCGATTCAAAGTCTTCTTTTGCTCTTGTCTTTGTATTTATTCTATCGTAAAGGCCTGTTGTCTTTTCTAAAACACTCGCCAGCTTTTTCAATGATTCTTCGGAAGTTGGATTGTCATCAACACACGTATTTATCGGATTCTTTAAAAGATCCGCTATGAACTTTCTGACAGCCGTAGGCAGGTGTATGATGACTTTTTCATAGGAATTAAGTTCTAAATATTTTTTTAATAATCCTCGAATCATCTTTTTTTCATCTTCATCCCAAACGCCTGTCACTGGAATGTCATATGAAGATGCAGGATAGGTTAGTTCTAACTCTCTGGGAACAACGCCCAATGGAGATGTGATTATTACCTCATGAACAATATACGGATTTTTCAAACTGTACAACCTTTCTCTGAATAGTTTATGGGACTTTGAAAATGAATAGGGTTTTTTTGCAGAGCAGGGGAGAAGAAGAAGTACTTTGGTAGATTTTGGTTTACGATATCTATCTATAATGCGTTCTTGGAATCGTTTTATTTCTGGTCTATACAATGATTCTTTTGTCGTAGCAATAAGTTGACTACTACGGACCAATGGCGTTCTTTCCTCTAAGAAATCATAATGATCAAAGTCAAGATTTCTTAGCATCGCCGTCAATCCAGGATTTACTCTTACTCTTGTTTCAACAAGCTCACGCAAACAACCTGCATTAATGGCGTTTCTCACCCGTTTTATCTCACTTTGTATTGTGTAGTAGTTGTGATCCAGTATTTGTTGAAATTTCATCTCTGATGGTCTGCCTTGAAATTTGTTACAAGATGGACAACTGCAGGGTATTTCTCTCATCTCATTTATGCTATGCCATCCTGTTGAGAATAGTAAAAAATTGTTTTTAGCGGCCTGAATAGCAGCGACTGAATCAAAAAGATCTATTCCCAAATACGTTAGCAAAGCAAAACTAGATGGATCTCCAACGCAAGGTAAGTATATCACTTTTTGATAACCTACTTTTTCTCTTAGTTCAACAATGAAATCTACAAATTTTGAATGTTGTTGGAAAAGCTGGGAAGCATTTGCAACAATAAAAAGAGAAGCAGGGTTATTCTTTAACGCATCGTCTATTGTTTCTTTGTTGCCAGGTATAATATAACAATCTACTTTCTTTTTTTTGTAGAGTTTTATCGCAGAAACGTGCACATCTTTAGGCAAATCTTTCGGATAAAACAGGTAGTTAGAAATCTGGAGATCGTTTTCGTCTTTAATTGAAGAAGATGAAAACATGCTTCCTAAGATTCTTAGCATCGGCTTTTCTGTTTTTAGATTTTTATTTGTTATAAAAAAATCTGCAAAATCTGGTGCTTTAAATCTAGATGTATTTACGAATAATATATTCGGCGTAATAACTCTTTTATCTTCTATAATTAGTTCGCCGATTCGTGCAGGTCCATCTCTTTTATTCACACTAAATTGCATTATTACCGAATATACGCTTCTATTTAAAGAAAGTTTAGTAAGTTTCGGCGTTGTCCGATTAATAGTAAGATCAGGAACAATAGTTATACCGACCCAACAATAAAAATACATTATTTATTGTTCATTAATCTCATTTTGCAAAGTAAATTAGGGTTCCTCTATCCTTAATCAT